>JAABUM010000155.1_pt1 | contig 136028 bp, 12 predicted proteins | sample 5559161 | NCBI WGS metagenome assembly JAABUM01 (sample SAMN10711868, study PRJNA513369) | rock metagenome | isolation source: Antarctica rocks | place: Antarctica: Victoria Land, Siegfried Peak nord
TATATTAAGGATATTTTAAATCTACTTTAATTTTTATATATATTCCTTTAAAATTTAAAAAGATTATACTTTATAATTTAATATAATAGATTAGGGTTAAATCTAGATAAGCTATTAATAGTAATTATTAAAACTCTAGTTAATTAATAGTCTAGAAAGATTAATTTAAGGTAAGAAAGTATTTATATAATTATTTATTCTACTTCTCTTAATAAAAGTTAGTAGAAAACCTAATATTACTTTTCTTCTAAAGTAATTCCTAAATAGTTAGTTTTATATTACTAATCTATATTACTATAAATAATATACCTAACTTAAAGAAAGTTCTATTTATAATAATAAGTTAAGCTATTTATAAAGAAAGTATTTATTTATTTTAAGATATTTCCTTATATTAGATATACTTAAATTACTAGTAGCTATTAAGTAGTCTAGAATTCTATTATACTTCTTATAAGTAATCTTTAATAATCCCTTAATTATTAATATAATTTAGATAAAGTTATCTTAAATATTAGCCTATTTACCTAATATAGTCTTCTTAATCTAGAGTAGATCCTTAACTTTAGTACTAGACTTTATCTTAATACTTTAATTAATAGTAGTTTACTACTATTATACTTTAAACTAGACTTTAGTATATTAACTCTATTTAATAAACTTATTATTCTTTACTAGAATTAAGTCTAGGAAATCTTCCTTAATAGCTTTAATAGTATTTTAGAGAAGTACTTTCTTTTCTTAAAAGGATCTATCTAATATACCCTATCTAACCTAACTTATAAATTAGCTAGGATAAAGACTACTAGATATAGAATTATTTATATTAAGATTATTAAATTCTAATTAAATAGCTTTATTACTAAGGCCTATAAAACTTAATACTCTTAAAGGACTTAAAGGGACTAATATATTCTTAGCGCTAATAGCGAGAGAATTAAGGGTAATATAGAATAGTAATATAGACTATTATATTATATAGAATAATAAGTAAAGAATATTAGGTATAAGATAAATTCTAATTATATAAAACTATTTAAATTTATATTATAGGGAAACTATATTAGAGTCTATTATTATTTTATTAGTAGCTTAGCTTCTTAGTAATACCTTAGCGAGTTAGATTAGTCTAACCTAACTTACTAAGGTACTAAGGGCTTTTCGGGTTAGTACTAGAAACTAGTACTAAGTATTCGGGTTAGTACTAGGAAGTAGTACTAAGTATTCGGGTCGGTACTAATTTATAGTACTAAAACCCGACTCGACGGTTAGTCTAAATCTTATACTACGGGGGTTTAAAGGAGCTTAAAGATATAAAAGACCTAGATCTTATAAATACTTGTCTAAATTTATATAAGAGCACGCTAGTATATTTAATATAAAGGAGCGGATAATTCCTAACCTTATAGAGAGGAATTAAGATAAGGAGGGTATCTTAATTTAAGTTAGTACTAACGGGAAAGAAACTAAGTATATTATAAAGAATAATAAAGAAGATAATAGTAAATATAAGCTAATAGATACTAGTAAGACTAGTAGTAATAGTAAAGATAATAATAGTAAAGAATAGAAGGATTATAAGTATAAGATTATAGAGATATCTAACTAGATAGTTAGGCTATTTATAAAAGACTATTAAATAATTATATTACCTTTTTATATTACTAGAAAGTATTATTAATATTATAGTCTTAATAGAATACCCTAACTAAAACTAAAGTCTTAGTAAGTTAGGTTAATACTTTAGCTTAATACTTAATACTACCTTATAGTATTAACTTAAATACTTAGTACTAACTATTAGTACTAACTTAAATACTCGGGCTAGGAATTTAGTATTAACTCGCTAAGAGTCGAGTCGGGTACCTAACTCGAGTTTAAAGTACTAACCCGACGCGGTTAGTCTACTTATACTATCTTTACCTACTAATCTAGCTACTTATCCTTCTACTTAGGTTAAAAGATATAATAGGATTTAATTATTACCCTTAATTACTAGATTAGTAGTTAAAGTATTCGTAGAAATCTTAATTATAAAAGAGGGTAGAGTATTACTATTAAGAGAGAAGGATAATATAGTAATATTTTTAATATACTAATTTAAGTTAGGGTTTATAAGCTCTTATTACGCTATAATATCTATATCTACTATTTTACTACTAGTCTTAAGTAATAGTAAAGTAGAATCTAATTAGAGGCTTAAAAGTAAAATAATTAGCTACGCTTCAACCTTTCTAGTTATAATTCTAGTTATTACCCTAGCTAGTTAAATATTATAATCCTCGCTCTTAGACTAGTAGGTAGACTAAGTTTTTAGTACGTTTTATAACTAATATTAATCTCCTAAAATCCCTTAAGCTCTTTCTCTCCTTTATAATTCTACGCGTAATATATTCCCTATATTTTCTATTAATAGCTATACTACTATTTCTCCTACTCCTAGTAATAAAGTTATATCCTATAAAAATATTAGATCTAATAGCTATAAAACCTACTAGATATTAATATAGCTTAGATCCTAGGGCGGACCCTAAAATACTAATTAAATATCTACTAGTAGTATATTTATAAACCTTAATAGTATAATCTCTAATACTAAATATCTATTAAATAATTTACCTAATCTACTACTAGATAGGTGAACTTAATCTAAATATTAATAACCTTAGAAGATAGTAGGTAGTAAGAAAGCTATTAAAGGAAGGGTAAGAGGGAAGTAAAGGAGATAGTTAATTATAATATAATAATAAAAACCTAGAAGTATATTAGGAATATAGAGATAATTTATTATAGCTAATATAATATTATAGTATAAGTATTACTAGAAATTTATTATCTATAAAAATTAATAGACCTAGTAATACTATATTTATTATTTAATCGTCTAGTAAGAGAAATTATTATAAACCTTTTATAAATGGCTATATATTTAATATAAATATAAGCCTCTACTTCAAGTATACTTTAGTAAGCTATAAAGGCTAAAGTTATTAATAATCTTAGTAGTATTTCCTATTATATTATAAACTCTTAATATAATAGATACTAATAAATTATTAGTAGCCTAATTATATATATTCTATATAAAGAGAGTTACTATATAGGTAAAGGATATAGACTTATTTAAAAAGCCATAGAATAATAAGAACCTTTTAATAATATAGAGTATGAATTCCTTAAATAATACTTATATTATATTATAATTATATTTTATTATTTAAAGTACTATTAATAACTAGAATAATAACTATAAATCTAATAACTATAAACGCGAAACCTATCTATATTTATTAATAATAATAAGAAGACTAATTATAAAGACCTTAAAGAATATATTAAAGAGAAGAATAAAGGGGTATAAAAGTATAACTTAGTAGATTTAGTAGTTAATTTAACTAGAAGTCTATTATTAACGTGAAGACTAACCCTAAAAAGGTTAAAAATAAATCCTATTATTAAATTAGAGTAATAAACTATTAATTAAAAGTATTATATAAGGAGAATCTTTAATTTATTATATCTATAAATTATAGCTACTTATATAGAGAAATAGGCTATATCTTATAATAGGAGGTATAATTTATTAATAAAAGGCGTAAGGTAGCTAAACTCCTAAGGCACCTATTTAAAACCTTGAATAATAAGAAGATATACTTATATAATATTAGTTATATTTATATTAGGCTTAAAACTATTAGCTACTAGATTATAATTATTAGGCTATTATAAAGCGGGTCTAGGAAGATTAACTAAGCGCGTATTATTTATAATACTAAAACGCTAGTCTTAAAGATAGCTAGTTATATTATATTAAATAGCCTTTTCTCTATAACTAAAGTATATATATAGTAGAGGGAGGGGCTTATAATAGATCTAACTATTCTACCTAGGTTAATAATATATATAGTAATAACTAGAATAATAACTAGAATTATAAAATTAATATAACTTAATAAGTAGTAGATATAAGCTACTAGTATAATAGTTAGGGTAATATCCTAGGTTTAAGTATTAGTCTAGGTAATCTAACTTATATAATAGGCTATATATTAACTTATACTAGACTACTTATATATAAATAAATAAACTTATTTTAAAGTTTACTATATATTCCTATTATAATTAGCTAGACTTTTATAAGATCTACTAATTTATAAGTTAATATTAATTAATATTATATTTCCTCTAATTATAAAGCGCGTCCCGCTTACGCGTAGCTTAGAAAATTAGATCTATATAATTAGTATATAGTTTAAAGAGGGAATTAGTTATATATAAATTATCTAACTTAGCCTCCTTATTATTAACGTCTTCCTATACTAAGTCCCTATTATTATTATTGTTATTAGTATAAATAATAGTATAAGTAGTAAGCTATATATTATAATACCTTACTACTACTTTAATATAAACTCTAGTAGTAATCCTTTAAGAATATTAGATAACTAGAATAATAATTATAAATAGGAGAATCTTACCTTTAATTTATAATAAATTATTAAAGATAAGTAAGCTATCCTTCCCTTTCTTTTATAAACTTATTAAGATAGAGTAAGAACTTCTTATACTTCCTAATAATATAGCTAATAGTTATAAGATTAGCTTTCTTTACTAATTCTACTACCTTTTTACCTAATATAAAAGACTTTATATACCTTTATAAATACTTTATATATATATTCTTACTTAATTCTTTAACTACCTTACGCTTTACTTAAAGGCCTAGGTAGTAACCCCTTATATTATATATTAAGCCCTATATAGTACTAGTATTATTACTACTATAAGTATTAAGGCGCTAGAGGAGGGTTTTATTAGAGTCTTCTTCTTTATCTTTAATATCTATAATAGTTAGTAGGATATTATATAAGTTTAATAAGAGCCTTTATATTAAGTATATTTTATTTAATTAAACTCTACTACCTACTCTACCTTTACTACTTTATAATTACCTTTATATATTATTAATTCTAGCTATCTTTATAATTATTAATAATATAATATATATACTACGTACTATTATATTATTAACTATTAATACTTAAATAGATTTTAATAATACTTAGAGGAAGAATTTAGTAGAAATAAAGAGTTAAGGGATTTATTTTAATTCTAAAATATACTATTCCTAATTAGGTTAAAATAGCCCCTACTACTTCTTCTTAGTATTAGTACTAAATACTAGTAGTAAATATAATAAATATAATTCTTTAAATAATTATAAATATTATTAACTATAAATTTTCCTAATAATATATTATATAATACTATTAATAGAGGTATATCTCTATAAGCTTAAATAGTATTAAATAGAGTAGTATTACGTATACTAATAGTAGAATTCAAGTTCCTAGCCCTATAGTACTAATAGAGGCCTCCCGCTACTAGTAGTAAATCTCTATAAATATTATTTTTATAGATATTCTAATTATAATAATAACTATATTATACTATAGGATTCTATAATAATATAATATATAATAATATTAAATCTATAAATTAATTATAATCTTCTCTAGTACTAATCTAATAAGTATAATAAATAATAGAGTAGTTTTAAGTAGAGAATAATAGGAAATCTAAGTATTTACTCTAAAATAATAATAGTTAAGAATATCTTATTTTAAAGACTTAACTATCTAACTTATAACCTCCTCTAGTATTATATATATAACTATAAAACTCTAGGAGTATATTAGTCTTATACCATATATACTATATCCTTATTATAAAGTTTATTATTTTATTTTATAATAATTTAAGTATATCTACCCTTTTATAATTAATAATATAGCTTAAACTTATAAGCTAGTATCTATATATTTCTAACCTTATCTTCTTACTATAATAGAAAATATAGAATTTTAAATCCTAAAGATCTCCTAGACCCCTTATCTAATAGATTTATTACTTTATACCCCTATTTAACCGCCTTTAGTTTAGCTTCCTATCACGAAGAATATTAAAGTCCTAACTTCCTTCCTATTCTACCTACTAATACACCTACGCTTCCTATAATTTTTAAACTATATAAAGTTATTCAGCTCCTTTTAAGGAACTTAACGCTATTAAAATTATTAAAATTCATATAATAGTTTAAAAGTTATATCGTAATAAATAGATTTACCTACTAAGAATCCTATTTCTTAGTATATTTTATCTATATTAGCTTTATTAATAATTTTTTTCCTACCTTCTATCTTATCCTCCTTCTTTAACTAACTATTCTATAATATCTAATATCCTATCTAATATATTACAGCTACTAGCTAGAAAGATATAGGATTTTATTATAATACAAGCTAACGTATTTATTACATTAACTTTAAAGCTTTATATCTTAGCGAATTTTAGAGGTTTTTATAAGGTTTTTTTTAGCGTTAAATAGGGTTTAGGCTAAATTTTTAGCCAAGAAAAAAATATTACCTAATTAGGCCTAGTTCGCGATTTGCCACTAGGATATCCCGTAGGATATCCCATCCCAGTCCGAAAATCGCCTCGATCCCATACCGAAATCCCATATCTTTCCGGCCCGTAATTACAGCCTCTTCTACCTATTACTTGCCTTCTAAACCCCTAGTATCGCCCTAACTATACTAGGCTAGGCTTATTACCCTCCCCTTTATTCTTAACTAATTAACGCCCCCTTTTTAATATTAATCCTAATACTATAGGTAATAAACGCCAGCGACTATATAAAAGTAAGGGTATAAGGCGTATTAGGTAGTTAAGAAACTCCTTTATAGCATCTTTAATTAATATCATTTATACTCTACCTCTTTTTTCTTTACCCTAGTATTAATAGATTTTTTATAAAACTTCCTATATCCCCCTTAGTTTTAACGCCCTCCTACTATCTAGTAATTAATTCAACCTTGCTATTCTACTATTTAAGTAGTTATTCCCCCTTAGAATAAGTAATAACCTACTCCCCTAGTCTTTAAAGAAAGGCCTAAAGAATCTACTCTCTAGCTACCCTCTAAGTACTATAATTAGACCTGTTACTAGTATACCTACTAGTAACCTAATATAGAAGATGATATTAAGTATTAACCTCCGCGCTAGTAAGGCTTATACCGGCGGTAAAATAATATATATAGGGGGCGGACGCTAGGCTAGGGATATTAAGTATATAGGGATCCTTATATAGTAAGAGATATAGTACTTTACTAGGTTAATAGATTATTTAACCTCCCCGCTAATAGATATTTATACTATAACGTACTATCCTAGAAAAATAAACGTAGTAGCTTAGGGGGCGGTTAATAGCTATATTATAACGGTAGGAAGAATAACTAGCTATCCCCTAACTAATTATATAAGCCAGCCGACGTTAATATATTACTTAAAGGGCTAGGAAAGGATATAGAGGTTAGTATATAATTTATTAATAAATTACTAAGCGACGTAGATAATATTATTATTAATAAATAGTTTATAAGAAGGAGGACTATATATATTAAAGAATTTTTAGATAATATTATTAGTTATAATAATTATCTTTCCTTTACTAGTAAGGGTATAACTAATATTAATACCTATATTAATTAAACTACCTTTTAGATCTAGGGGTCTATTTATTATCTAATAGGTCCTCTTATTACTAATAATAGCCTTAGGCTAAGATTTACTTAGATCTATATACTAGATAGTATATAGGACTAACTAGATATTTACTACTAATATTTTAATAATTTAAATTAAGATACCCTTACTTCTACTTAGTATACCCTCCGGTCTATTAATCTATACGTCTAGGGGTTTAAATCCTACTATAACCGCCTTAAGGAGGATAAATTATAATATCCTATTAATACTATAAGCGTCTATATCTAATAGTTTAGTTCTAAATAATAGGATAAGGGTACTTATAATTACCCTACTTTTATAGAGGTCGCCCGTATTATAATAACTCCTAATAATAGTACAAGAGGCTAGATTAAGCGGAATATTTATATTAAAACTATTAAGGGGGGCCTTATATTAATCCCTAATTAGTATCCTTCCTATATAGCCCTCTAATATCTACTCCTATTTCTATTTAATAAATAGTCGTAGTATAACCGCCTCCTATTAGCTAGCTATTAGCTTCTAGGCGATTATCTATTATATATATCGCGACGGAACTATATTACTAGTATACTTACCTAGTATACCTTAATTAATAGCGATAATAAACTAGAGTAGGAATATAGTAGTAACCCTAAGTAGGAACTAGACTAGCACGTTACTAGTAAGTATATACCTTAGGGTTATAATAGGTCTTAGTAAGTAATAAGACGTTAATTTTATATAAAATAGATATAGGTAAGAGTATTTAATATATTTCCTTAATTATTTTCTAGACCTAAATCCACTTAGTTATAAATAGTTCTAAATAACTTTGATAACTATTAGGGGATAGTTTATATAATTTAAATAATTAGCTATTAATATCTAGATCCGGCCCGATTTCTTTAATCGTACTATTAATAGCGGATATCTATTTAGCTACTAGGCTACTAATATCTAGATATTAATAGAGCTTAATAATATAAATTAGTATTATTAGAATTAATAGACTATTTAAGCGGACTACTACTCCGGCTTAATAGATAGGCTTAGTACTAATCTAGATATCTCGCTTAAAGATATTAATAGTAAGGTAACTATCCTCCTATTAATAATACTAGGAAGCCTATATACTATAAAAGCGAGAATATAAGACGCTATAATAATAATCTAAAAAAGAGGTAAACTTAAATTTTTTATTACCTTTATATATAATCCTAAGTAGCCTGATATTTAGAGCTTACTAGAATCCGGTTAGATATTAGAGTATTATTATAACCTAATTACCCGTATCTTTAATTAGAAGCTCTAGAAGCTAATAAAAGACCTCCTTAAGTAATATATCCTTAATATTTATATAGCCTATTATTATATTATTAAGTTTTAGAAGTAAGGTCTCTTATATACTTATATTCTCCTTATTATATAGGAAGAAGATTAGATCTAGATAGTTAGTAATATTAATAGTATTATTTAAGTATTTATCCCCCCTTAATAGGAGGATAATACGCTACGTAAGTTAGTCTTATAATATATAGTTTATAATCGCTATACTAGCATCCCTAGTAATAGATATTTTAGTTAGAAGAATAATTATTATAGTAAGGATTTTCGCTAAGAGACGTCTTTTATATCTAATAGGAGTTATCCTTTCTATAAACATCCATTCGGCCCCCTAGAACCTAATACCTCTATTAATAATAGGTAGATTATCCCTTATAACCTATACCTATTAAAGAAATATAGTACTTATATTAATATTAAGATTTATAGCTCTATTAAGTCTATTTTCTATCTATATAAATATATTTATAAGGGACTTAATTAGGCTAATATCTCCCTTACTAGGAATTATATACGTACTAATAATAACCCCGCTCCTAACGGCTAGCCGCGATAGTAAGGGGAGTTAGTAGATAAGATTATAGAGTTCTAGTCTACTTACTAGATTAGGTCTACTAAGGCTATGTAGAAGATACTCTTATTTAGTATAAGTATTATAAAGCCTTATATAAAGTATTTATAGATCTACTTCCTAGACTAATAGTATACCCTTTTTAAGCCGGCTAATAACTAGGCTACTAATAAGGCTATTAAATAAAAGCTAATAGATAGTAATAAGCTCTAGAGGACTATATTAATAGAGTTTTTTAATATAAACTATCTTACTAAGGAAGCTTATAATAATAGTTAGCTATTACCTTTTATAAAATAGAACGGGAAACGCCCTACTATTATAAGGGATCTACTCGACTATTTATACGCGGATTTTCCTAAATTCTTCACGTAGAATAAAAGAAATAAATGATAGAAAATATATAAAAAAGGGGAAACTCTTAGGCGTATTAATTTTATTAGTCCTAAAACTAAAGATCTCTACTATTACTAACTACTCCTCTATTATATTAAGGGGGCTATATTATTTAATAACTTATAGATAGTAGATAGCTAGCTAATAGGATAAAAGGAGGCCTATATAGAGCTTAGGTTAACTAAAAATAATAGATATACTAATAAGATCCTTAATAAGGGAAAGGATTTTTAGGGAGGTTATAAACTACGTAGTCTTTTTATATTAGTATTAATTAAACTCTAACCTACTAACGCCCTTATATTATAAAATAAGTATAAGGAGTATATCTTAAATAACTACTTATACCTCCTATAACGGGATTTTTTAACGCTTTAGATACTAGATAATTATTATAAGTAATAGTTATTTATAGAATAATACGCCCTATACCTAATTAACGGCTAATTAAAATATTAATTAACGGCTAATTTAAATATTAATTAACCCCTAAATATACTAAGAATCTAGCCCGATATAGCCTACCTATTTTAACTATCCTATTTAATAATTTTAATAATATTTTAAATAAACTTTTACGGGAAGAAATATCTTACTAAATTACCCCTAATAAGGCTAAGGTCTTATAGAATAGGCTGAATACTAACTAATTCCACGCTACTAATTAGATTATTACCGCTATTAACGCTAATATAGATAATAAATTCAGTACTCTAAGTACCCTATTCTTCCTTAATAGTACTAAGGGGACTAGTAAGATAATAGTATAAAACTATTATATAAAGGCTACGTTCCTAGTAAAAGGTTACTCTAATAGTAGTATCTTCTAGTATTATATTAACGCTACTATAGGGAGGTTAGACGGCTTACTTATAATTTAAGATACCCCTAGACTCTAATACTACCTCCTTATATAGAATTAAGAAGGGGACTAATCTTACTAAGCTAATTAAGCGAGCTTATATTATCTTTTAGGATAAGTCTCCTATATAAAGTTAATATAATATAGAAGCTATTAGTTATAGCCTTTAGGATATCTATAATAACGACTAGGCTCATTTTAGGGGTAAGGTAGTCTACTTTTATAGGGACTTCTAATAAATACTCCCTATTATTCTAGGAGGATCTAGTAGCTAGGTTATTAAGGCGTGTCTTTAGAAGGCCTATTTCTAGAATAAGGTTATATATTTAAATCTTACTATTAATAAGCGACTTAATAATTCTAATCTAATAGATACTATATATTATAAAATAGGACTATTTATAAGTAATCTCCTCGCTATTAATAATAGCGTTAATATCTAGAAAAGCCCTACTACTAATAAAGAGGTATTATATTAGAAATATAGTTATACCCCTAGAAACGCTATTAATAATTTAGTTAGGAATATCTATACTAATATTAGGATAAATATCTCTTAGAGGGATTATCTATTAAAATAGGCTATCCTCGCTATTACTAATAAAGATATTACTAGTATTAATACTAAAATAATATTATATATCCCTAGTAATATAATAATATACTAGAGTATTAATTATATTATATTAGAAGAAGATAATAAACTCTTCCCCCCTAAGTACTTTTACGGGTTTTATTAACCCTCCCTACCGTCTTATAAGCTATACGTTAAGCTGGGCGTACTAGTTATACTACTAAGGAACCTCGATCCGCTATATCTATATAATAGGACCTAACTATAAGTAACGCGATATAGTAAGTATATCTTTAAGGGGGAAATTATAAGTAGTACCTATAATAGCGAGAAGGTAATACTATTTAAGACGCCGTTATAATCTAAGGAAAATAATAGGTAGATTCCTACCCCCTTTATCTAAAAGTAGTATCCCGTCTAGCTAGTATTTACTATAACTATTAATAAATTATAAGGCTAATTAATAAAGTACGTAGGTATTAACTTATAAACTAGGCCTACTTTTAGCTATAATTAGCTATACGTAGCCCTATTACGGGTAATAAGATAGGGAACCCTCTATATTATTAGGCCTGAAACTCCTAAATATATATCTAGCCGATTAATAAGGAACGTTATATATAAGTAGGTACTATTAGATAATAGGTAGACTAGGAATATAACTCCTAGTATATTAGTTATAACTAATTATTAGCGCCTAGATCCTATTAACAGCTACTTAGCGGCCTATTAGAATACTAATTATAATATTAGAAGTATAAAAACGGCCTAATACTATACTTAGTTATATAGTTATATCTTTATATTAGACCGTAATATTAGACTTTCTAATAATAAAAGTAAGCTATTCTCCTATTTAGTTTATTAAACGCGGCTAGTTAAACTTTAAAGGGCTAGATAAATACTAGGCCGTACTAACTCCTATATCTAATAAATTACTCTATATTAATGTAATAAATCTAGTAGGACTATTAATAGTTATTATAAGAGTATAAAAGATATATTATAATATAAGGGATACGAGGAATTAAGAATTACGTTGAATAGTCTAGTAGCGTAGAAGTTATTAATAGAATAGAATATCGCCGTACTAGATATCCTATAGTTAGTTAGGTACCTAGTAGATAGTATTAGTCTTTTAACGCTTCTATCTTAATAATAACAACGTCTTTTCCTAATAATAACTCATATAATAAGTTATCTAATAATAGTATACTTAGTTATACTATATTAGTCTTAAATAGTAACGTTATAGTAGAGTTATAATATAGGTAGGCCTAATAACTATTTATTAATACTCTAGTACTAGGTAATCGCCGTGAATAATCCCTTAAGTTTAAAATTAGTATTCTTAGTAACGTTTACCCTATAATTCCTATAATACTTAAGGAGGGTCTTAGTATCTATATAAGTTTATACGTATATCTATTATATTTAAACTTAAAATTAACCTCTTACTACTACTACTACTTACTAAGGAATAGAAGAATTATACTTAGGTAAGTATACTTTTCCTACGTAAAAATCTTGAATTTTTACAGGTATTTTCTAGTTAGATATAATTAATTACTTATAATAAAGGTATTTAATTTATAAGAGCTAATATAATAGTATAGACACCTTATAAGACTATAGGTAGTAAAGGTAGTAAAAAGGCTATAAGTCTTAAGTCTAGCGCCGTTAAAAGTCTTCTAAGTTTAGGTATAGCTTAGAAGAAGCCTAGATAGAAGTATAATAGTATATCTTTATAACTATTATTCTACTTATTAATCCTAGCTAATAAAGTATATAAGCTATTACTCTTTATAAGATCTACTACTACTAGAGAATTCCTAATCTCCTTATTCTAAAACTCCCCTTTTATTAACTAGTTTATAAGATTACCCTTAATTTACGTATAGGTACTAGATTCTAGCGAAATATATTTAAAGGCTTATGAGAAGCTTTAGAAGTATTCTTAATAAATATATTAGAAAGTAAGTTATTTATTTATTTCTAATATAGCTAGTATTAATAATTATAGTAGTATTGAACCTATATACTATATACGCGAAGCGTATTATATTATAATTAAAGGATATTTAGTTATATATATAGATTATAAACCCTTATAATTATAAAGTATTTACTCTAATATAGATTATAAGGTCTAAACTTCCTAATAGTTAGTAAACTTTAAAATTATAATAATCTACTTTATTCTTTATATATAATAGCTTAATAATTAATATATTATATTATATATATTATTTCTAGTTATTATTCTAGTTATTATATTTACTTAATATAATCTTCTATACTCCTCTTTATAGATACTAAGCTTCTCTTAGTAATTATAGGATATCCTATAAATATCCTATCCTAGAAAGTAGTCCTACGAATAACCTATCCCGTAGGATTATCCTACGAAAACCTATACTATCCTAGAACGGGATAGGACTAAATTAGCTAATCCTATACTATAGTATAATATAGTAGGAGAGACTAATATCCTATATTATCCTATATCTTTCCAGCTAGTAAATATAACTAGAGGTAATATAATTAGATAACTAGAAAGTAAGTATAATTATCTCCCTACTTAGTATAAAAGCTAGCTTAAGGAGGGTTATCTATTTATAAGGCGTAGAATTATTTATAAGGCGTAGAAACTATTTATAAGACGTAGGTAATAAGTAAAGAGTTAATAAGGTAGTTAAAAAGATAGAATAATACTCTAAAGAGGTAGAGTTATAAAGACTTAGCGAGGATAATAAGGAGGAGAAAGTAGTATATAGTTATACCTACCTTCTCTAGATATCTTAGCGAATTCTATTACTAGGAATATCTTATTAGTAATAATAAGGTAACTAATAGCTATAGAAGGCTTTAGATAATTATATAGCTTAACGCGTGCGGTATTAAGGGCCTTAATATATATACGGGCCTTACTAAAGGCTATAGCAAGCTATATAGGGAGAGGACTAGTACTAGAGAATTTAGCTAGTACTTTACTAGAGGCTCTCCGTTATAATAGGCTAGTACCCGATCTAATACTATCTAATAGGAAGTAGTATTAGATAGTAATAATAGGTATTACTACTCTTTATTAGGTATTATAACTAATAAGTTAAATATTTTAAAGATATCTAGCTATCTAAGAAGTAATAAGATAGCTAAGTATACTACTAAGGAATTATCCTTAGCGAAGCCTTTAGTAGATAATATTATAATACTTATCTCTTTACTTTAACTTAATACCTTAGCTAGGGTTATACTATAATTTATACTCTATCTAGCTATAATTATAACTATAAATAATATAGATACCTAATAATATACTTATTAATAATATTAAAATTATATTGTAGCTAGTACTAATATTAATATTATTATCCTATATTATAGTATAGTATCCGTTAGAAATGCTAAGGTTTACCTAAGGTTCTTAAATACTAAAATATAGATATACTTACAGTTTATCTTAAGAGCTTTCTATTAACTCCGTTTAGAATTAACGTTAATAATAAAGGGTACTAAAGTCTAGGTACGCCTGTAAGCTATATAATATATACCTTCGTCGTAGGATACGATATTGGAAGGGGTAATTCCGTAGTCAGATTTTTGGTGGTTCTTGCCAAGAAATGACGGATGCCAGACATGCCACGATATGGGATACTGTGCGCGTGCCAAGACTAGTGCTCGCTTAGTCAGCTGGGGGTGTGGCATTTAGGCCAAACCTAGGAAGCGAACTTAAGTAGACCAAAGTATAGCCCCAAGGCTGGGTATTTGGCGTCGATCGTTTAATGATACATCTAGTACTATGAAATATAAAGTAGCTTCAAGCATCGCTGTATTTCGCTCACATTGTTCCCCGAATACTGGTTTTGTGGATGGCTATCATAGATACCCTTTTCAGTCGAATGCACATCGACTGCGCACGGGAGTGAGGTAAGCAGCTTGCAGTATTGCATGTCACCAGCTTTGTCGGCCCTCCAAAGGCTTGACAGCCTGGTACTTCGGTACGTACCTGGCTTCATAGTCAGCGACCACAGCGTACGGAGGCAGTGGCGATAGAAGACTGCCTTCGATCTTCATGCGCCCCACACCAGCTACCTTCCTACTGTGGATGGTTGCATTAATGCAACCCTATAAATCCTACGCTAAATCCTTGGGGGCAAGCTTAGGCAGCTGAACTTCTCAAGTGGTAACTGCTGTGGATATATGAGGGGTTCTCCCACTGAGGATGGTGGTGCTCACCCACAACCCGGTATTCCTTCACCAAGAAGCCTTCTACGATCCCCACTGTTTGAACTCGCAGGATCGTTTTCCGGCAATGTCAAATGGATCTCAATCGTCCCCTCTGGTCAGTGCACTGGGCACGCTGATCGGATACATTAGCGCAGAAGCAGCGGTCGAAGATGTATTTGATCGGCTTCTGTGGCCTCAGAGGTTTTTCAATGCCGTGACATGGCGAGATTCTTTGCAGGTCGGCCTACTGACTCCGATGGGTGGACCCATCCACAAAGCTGCACTGACGACCTTGGACAAATTCCATCGGAATGGTATATTCAAAGGCCGCGACCTTGGGAATATGCTTGGAACGGCATTCTACCAGAATACCCACTTCAAGTATAAAATCCATGACAGTCTTCCTGGGAGCCCTGGGAAAGAATATGCCAGAAATGGTCTCTGGGTTCAAGCCGTATCCCGCATCCCCGTCACGTCCAAGCGGAAGGACGAGCAGCATATCGAAAAAGGAGAGCAAAAGACCTTGTTGGTCAGAGCCAAATCGTCTGTCAATATCTTGGAGCTATCCTACGCCCCACCCGACGAGAACATCGACTCAGCAAAGGTTGTCAAAAACGACACCGGTCCCATCACCTTCCATACAATCCTTACCCTTATCTGGAGCGAGATCACAAGCATTCTCACCGGCGCCATCGTTCTCGCCGTCTGGCGTTCCCCCTCCAGCCTGCTCTGGTTCTTCCCACTCCTCCTGAAAGTCCTCAGCGCCACCTTTGCCCTCGAGCGAGAAGGGATCCTACCGCCCGAATCCGGCAAAAGCGTGCAGCAGCAACCAACCCGACGCTTCGAGGTCAACCTGCAAGGCAACGGTTTCCTCATCATCGAGGGCCAAGAGTCCACCGTCATGCAATTCTTTCGACACTACGGCCACCCGATCCGCAACCGTCTCCGCGAAACCATTCAGGTCACCATCGTCGTCGCCCTGGGTCTCATCTTTCCCCTCGGGCTTATCTGCTCCCTCCTCTGGATGCCGGCGGGCCTGCAGTACGTCTGGCTGAGCTATCAGCTCTACGCTACCATCGCGCTGTACGTGGCTCGCTACACCAAGGGATATCAGTGGCACACGACGGACGCGCGGCTGGCGCAAACGTTCGCCGAGAGCGAGCAGAGGGGAGGCGAATGCGTGGCCTATCTGCAGGATGAGAAAGGGACTACGGTTGTGGGGCGACTGACGCGCATTCCCATTCGGAGGTATCAGGAAGGGCAGGATTTCGTGAGGAATTATCTCGCGACGAGGGCGACTCTCTGGGAGAGTGACGACAAGGGCGACGGGGACTTGGACGAAAAGCTCCCAGTGCCATCATGAGTGAACATCCAACAAAGCGAGAGCCAAGAGCTAACTCAGAGTCGCGGAAAATTGACAGGGTACATATATGGTGAGATTTTGCTTCAGTGTGTGAATAAGGATTGAGTAATGTTGTCAATGCACTCGCTTACATGTTCATAATTACTAAACCTTAATAATATTTAAGTGAAGATTAGAGAAAAGATTACTATCAGTAATAACACTCTCTTACTTATAGTAGTATATAAAAGTATTGCCAAGGGAATTTTCTTCTACTAATACTACTCCTCCTGCTCCTTCGTCTCGCGGGCCCAACCCCGGAACCTGAACCTTTATCAATACGAGGCGCGGAGTGTGGTCGATGTGACGGTTAATAACTATTCAGATTCGGGGGCGAGGGTTGAGAAGACGCGGTTTCGGGTGGGAGCCATGGTTTTTGTGTTTTTTTGATGAAATTCCGTCGTTCTTTTGGTTTGGTGCTTACTGTTCCAGGGTGGGATTATACGCTTTTTCATCTTCTTTAGGATCTTGATCGTGATGGGATGGAATTGCTAACGTAGCTTTCTCTTATTGGGGGATATGATTCTGCCGTGTGGCGGATAGAAAATATATGTGGGACGGCTGGGTGGACGATGGCGAAGGGGGCGATGGCGTGGTTTTCTTAGGGGGGTGTGGAGGTGCTGTCAGATAGGCGTGTGGGGAGCGGGGGGTTGGAGGAGTGTTTAGGATTAGGGAGGTGGGTGTAGTGGCGGGTGAGGGGGTTATAGGTCGGAGGGGATTGTAATAGTGATGGAGATAGGTTTATGGGGTATAGGGAGGATGGTGTGTAGAGTATGAAAGGATGGCGTAGGCACTTCAAGACATAGGCTATAACAAACTACACGTTTACCTCCCTGAAATAAGCAGGGACCCCAATACGCGATGTCGATTACCGCTCCTTAAACAATTTCTCTGAGCAAGATCGGTATTCTAGCGACTAGAAGTAGAACTACTCTAACTCTCACACGCCGATAGATATCCACGTTTACAAACCATGATGGAAATTTCCTTCCGGGTTTCAGGGAAGATAAGTTGGAGCCGGAGCTTTTTGACAGCTGTAGTTGTAGTAGTAATCATTAAGGGCTGGGTTCCGAATGTGTGGTAAAGGTGGCACGTATTAGTGCTTTTCATTGTCATTGAATATACGACAACAGCTGTGATTCTATGTACAGTTTCTATGCTCAGGGTATCGCATGCTAGGCTGTCGGCTTTGAGACTCCGGGTTGGTATCGTAGGGGTAGCGTGTGATAGAGTGACTGGCATGCATCACCACCCATGACCGGGCAATGCTATGTTGAAATGGCATATACAATTCACCGGGTATCCACTCTCATTCCCGATGGGCGAAAACATCTTTCTCTCGCTTCGCTTTCCCACATCGACAAGAACCCCATCGGCCTCACTCGTCCCCATCCATCATACTCAACGTATCCAGCTCCGTCCGTATCATCCGATCAAACTCCGCCAGCTCAATGCCACTACTTCGCGCGAGGCGGAACAGGCTTTTCATGCTCGTACTGATATGATGCGTGACCGCGGACTCGGTCATGCACTGAGACTCCGCGGTCTCCTCGAGCTTGGAGATCGTGGACGAGCGCGTCCTTGGCGATGATGCGATTGGCTGGCTTATGCTGACATTGGCGGCTTCGGAGGAGCCGTTTGTGCCGTTGTCGGTGTCGTTGGGAGGGCTAGTTTGTTGCGATGGTTGATGCGTTGCTTGTGTCACAACATTTCCTCTCAGAGTTGACTCGCCAAAATCTTGCCGATCTTCGGAGGGGTCATCGTTGTCCATTTCCGGCTGGACTTGAGCGTAACGCGCGTAGTAGTCTGCTTCTGAGGTGCTTCGAGCATGTCCGTTGGTATTCTGAGTTGCGGTACTATCAGGGCCAGGTGGTGGAGATTTCGGTGCAGGTGTCCTTCCGGGGGTGCTGTCGTATTGGGCCCAGTAATCATCATCGTCCTCTGTCGGCCTCTCCGCCGAAAGGTATCCATTTCTAAGTCCCTGGGTAACCGAGTGGTCCTCGCCCTGTTGTAATGCATCATCCATCATCTTCGCGTTGTACTTCTCATCTGCCTGATCAATACTCCGCAGCCAAGTGTTGGTGTGACCGTGTGTATCGCCCTCCAAAGGCCTAACCTCTGACACACGCCAACCACTCCCCCCACCCTCTTGATCACCTTCGCACCAGAGATATATGACTATTATGCCAAGATCTGAGATGATGAGCCTCGCTTGTAGTGTCTCCTCGTCCAATCGCCTGTACATGACTTCCTCCACATCACCGAAGTCGATTTCGCCAGAGACAGGGTGTAGTTCGAATGCATCACTCTCGGAGACTATCTCCACTAACTTCTCTGCCGGTTCCTTCTCCCAGCATAGGAAACGCAGCCATGATTCTGTGGACGATGATGCGGTGGTGGCGAGGAGGTGAACCCGTTGACGAAGAATAGGACTCAGGAGAGGTAGGAGGGCTGGCGGCGGTCGAGGAGAGGCAAAGGCTGTGGGTAGACATGCAAGGAGTGGTGGGAGAAGGCTTCGATAGTCAGGGGATGGAAAGTATTGGACCATGGTGGGAGGTTATTCGAAAAGGACCCGTAGCTCATCTGTTTATGGTCCTGGTCTGTTAGGTAGAAATGGAGTGGGAAAGACGACAGTTGAATGCCGGCCTTGGATCGGTTGATCACCTACTTTGCAGCAGTTGTAAGAGGGTTTGCAGTCAGACAAGATGAGCCATAACACACAACAGTCATGATATGATTTCGGAGTGGGTCCGATCGTTTGGAACATCTTTGGAACATCTTTGGACTCCCTTCATCCGATGGGGCACTTCCCGAACGCCTGGAAAGCGCCTCAGCGAACTACCCCACAACGTTGCCATTTGGATTCCAGTCATGCCCTGAATGAAGCATGACTCCAATGCCAATCGGGTGATAGACATGTTGCAACAATATGTTTGACTTTTTCCACTATCCCCCAAATGGAGTCAATGCCATCATCCTGCAGATAATCCCTCGCTTATCGTTAGCTGACGGCTATACCCGGAGCTAGCTCTACATACAACAGTATTCTAGTCCAACCTGTGATGTATCATAACGCTCACTATATGAGTATATTTTGTTTGCATTGAACACTATTGGCTCGTAGGGAGTAGCGGGTTTGGTTCAGATGATGGGAACATGATTGACCGTGGTCAATCATAAAATTACCTATACTACATATCTGACTATTCATTCGTCCGAACTCTACTGTGCTTGAACATTATCACTCACACAATTCCATTCGCGGACAGAATTAGAGCAGCAACATGTCAGGTGAATCAGATGCGCTCGTCCCCCAAAGGCCTAAAAGAGTCGCGGCGACAGACAGTGCCTATGATGACGATGAGCGACTCAAACTCGAAAAGCGGATACGGTTGAAGGTCGATGTGAGACTCTGTACCATAGCAGGCTTACTCTGCAGTCTGAACCTCTTGGATAGTGGCATCATCTCAAGTGCATCGGTCACCAGCATGCAGAAAGACCTCGGTCTCGATCAGGGGAACCGATATTCCCTTTCCATCCTGATCTTCACTGTCGCGAGTGTTTGCTTTCAACTACCGGCTGTGATCGCAGTGCGCCTCCTGGGACCCCGAATGTTCTTTGCCGCCATTACTTTCGCTTTCGGCTTCGTCACGCTTTGCACGGCGTTCATTCATACTTGGAAGGAAATGATTGTTATGCGTGTCCTCCTCGGTATCTTCATGAGTGGAATCTACCCAGGACTTTTCCTTCTAATATCAACCTGGTACCGACGAGAAGAGCTCCAGCTTCGATTCGCTTTTCTGCAATGTGGCGAGGTCGTCATACTCGCCACAGGCGGCATCGCAAATTTCGGGCTCAACCACCTTGATGGTCGGTTCGGCTTGAAAGGTTGGCAATGGATGTATGTTGTTCAAGGGATTTGCGCCTGTCTGATAGGCATTGCAACGTACTGGTGGATCGTGGATTTTCCGGAGCAGTCACATAATAGCTTTCATTTCTTGGACGGGGCGGAGAGGAAGCTGGCTGTTGCACGGATACAACGAGATCGTGGAGATGTGATGCCAACCCCTTTTTCGTGGTCCGAAATCTTGACGCACTTTCTGGATCCAAAGGTCTATGGTTTCGCAGCGACTTTCTTTCTATTGAATCTGGTGTCTACAGCTCTTTCGTATTTTTTGCCGATCATGTAAGCCATGTTATCAATAAGTCTGACAGTACTAATGGTTCACTCAGCCTCCGAAGCGGTATGGGGTTTTCTACCAACAAGGCGATACTGCTCTCGGCTCCGGTACGCCAACCGAACCATCCAAATATCGGGGAATATCCTAACACAGCTTTAGCCGTACTTCTATGCCGTGATTCCAGTCTTGATATCTTCTCGCATTGGTGACAGTATGCGAGGGTATGCTTTCTATCGGTTCATTTACTAACATAAGAAAGGATATCAGCTGCGCGGTCCCGTAATATCCTTTAATTCGTTATGTCTGATTGCGGGCTTCGGTATGCTTGGATTCTCCAAGCAGGTTACAGTCAGATATGTTGGGACGTACCTTGCGACTGGGGCATATGTCTCCAACTGGGCTGCTCTTAACAGCTACCAAGCCAGTAACATAACAGGGTAAGCCAGAATTTACGGTTAAAGGAGTTTACAATTGATTAGCTTCTAGCCAGTGGAAACGTGCTGTGACGGCAGCGGCTGTAACAGCATGCAACGGACTTGGTGGTGTCGCTGGTAGCTTCATAGTCCGTCAGAACGAAGCGCCCCGCTACCTCACAGCAATTTGGGTGTCCATTGGGTAATCCATCATGCTGCTTCTAGGAATCAGAGACTGATGGCAGGGCTAGATCCCACATCATCATAATAGCCATCGTTGTGGCATTCTCAACGCACTTCTTCTATGCCAATCGGAAACAAAGCAAAGGGAAGAAAGTCATCGAAAGTACTGTAAGTACACTTCAGAATGAATTAGAACTCGGATGTGATGGGTTGATAGCCGCTACAGGAGGGGTTTCGATACACATATTGAGACTCTGATAGACATCGTAGAACTAGAGATTCCTTACGGAATGCTTGATATACATTCAACGTTCAGAGGTAAGCACCGAAAGCTTCGGAGGCTCAACTGCCGGTACATGCCTCATGAACGAAAGTCGCGATGAATAGAGCGTAGAGATGTGTGCCTGTAAAGCGAATCCCAACAGCCCATGAATGAGAGCGATATCAAGAATTAGAAAGGCAAGCGTCAATCTGCGTCTCTCTGGAATGTGCACCTTGAGATGGATGCATACTCGAAGGGCATGGGTTCATGTAGAGGACGCGGATAATTTGTGTGCAGGTGTCATTCGCGATGGTCTCGACGCCGTTTTGCGAGGCCTTCTCACTTGTCATTTTTGACGCCTGAAATGCGAAATCAATCCAATGGTACAACATATTGATGGGTAAGGTAACTTTCAGAACAATTTGATGGCTGCCTAGATTGCGGCCTGGATATCCGAACTCAGGGGACCCCCTACCTTATACTTCCACAACTCCATTCAGGACAGTCCCCCTAGCTACATTTACGGGGCGGTGGTTTATATAACGTGATATTCGCTTACTAATATAACTACTACGTATTATAATTAATTAATATTATTTAAACGCTAATATTATATATACGGGCCGGAAAGATATGGGATTTCGGTATGGGATCGAGGCGATTTTCGGCCTGGGATGGGATATCCCACGGAATATCCCAGTGGCAAATCGTGAACTAGGCCTAATTAGGTAAAATTTTTAAGGCTAAAAATTTAGCTTAAACCCTATTTAACGCTAAAAAAACCTTCTAAAAAACTTTAAAACTTGTTAAGATATAAAGCTTTAAAGTTAACGTAATAAATATATTAGCTTATACTATAATAAAATCCTATATCTTTCTAGCAAGTAATTATATATATATACTAGAAAATACCTATAAAAATTTAAGATTTTTACGTAAGAAAAGTTTATTTATAAGTATAAATCTTTTATTATTTAGTAAGTAATAGTAGTTATAAGGTAACTTTAAGTCTAAATATAATAGATATATATATAAACTATTATAAATACTAAGACCCTACTTAAGTATTATAAGGGTTATAAGGTAAATATTACTAAAAATATTAATTTTAGAATAAAGGGATTATTTATAATAGTTACCTAGTACTAGAGTATTAATAAATAGTTATTAGGCCTACTTATATTATAAGTTTATAATAATATTACTATTTAGGACTAATAGAATATAACTAAGTATACTATTATTAGATAACTTATTATATTAGTTATTCTTAGAAAATAATATTATTATTATTAAGATAGAAGTATTAAAAGATTAATATTATCTACTAATAACCTAATTAATTATAAGATATCTAGTATAATAATATTCTATTCTACTAATAACTTTTATACTACTAAATTATTTAGTATAATTCTTGATTTATTATATCTCTTATCTTCTTACTATAATAGAATAGAGGAATATTAAAACCCTAAGCTTATTATAACTTATTAATTAGTTAATAAGTACCCTAATTACCCCTCTAGGACTAGCGCGAATATTAAATCTCTAATATTTCTTTATATTCTACTTATATTTATACTAATACTCTATAATATTTTCTATATAGATAATATTACTTAGCTTACTCTAAGATACTTTATTAATAATCTAGGGGAGTAGAATACTATAGAAAAATGCGCTTTTAGTAGACTATATAAGCTTTTAGCGGAAATAGCACCTCTATTTAATTAATAGCGCTAGTCCTAGTAGGGCTACGCTAGTAGAAATTTGACACGCTAGTATTTAGTATATAAGCTAGTAGGTTCTAAAGTTTAAGCTAAAATAGACTAGTACTAGCCCCGTTTTTAATTATTAAAGTTTTAATCCTATCTCATTTTACTAATAATTAATAACGGGGCTAATACTAGTCCGTCCTAGCTTAAACTTTAGAACCTACTAGCTTATATACTAAACACTAGCATGTCAAATTCCTACTAGCGTAGCCCTACTAGGGCTAGCGCTATTAATTAAATAGAGGTGCTATTTCCGTTAAAAGCTTATGTAGTCTACTAAAAGCGCATTTTTCTGTATTATTCCATTCCCTAGATTACCGATATTAATAGTTAAAAGATTATTAAAATCTATCTATTAATTAAAAAGATTTATTTAAATCTATAAATTTAACTACTAATCTAGTCTAATTATCTTATATCTTAACGCCTTCCTACCGCGTTAATAAATTTTTCTTTCTATCTCTTTTATATTCTTAATATTATTATATAGATATTAATACCTCTCCTTATAATTTATAATATATAAATTATACTAGCCACCTTTAAATAATATAGTATTACCCTTCTTATACTAAATTTAACTCCTCTAGCTCCTTACTAATACCTTCTAAGCGCCTAGCTCTTTTTAACCTATACCCTAATACTATTAATAAAAGGGTTAGATCTTATAAAACTAATAGTATAAGGCGTATTAGACGCCTAAAGAAGACTAATTCTAAAACCTAGGTTAGATCTAGGCCTCTACTAGTAAACCCTAGAGATATTATATTAATAGAACCTTGCTTTAAAGAAAGACTACTAGGTACTCGCTCTTATAATAACTCTAATAAGGGTATTACCCCTTAATAGTATATACCCCTTACTAATATAACTATTTAAGTAGTTATTCCCTCTAGGAACCTTAAATAACCTACTCCCCTAATATTTCTAGATACCTTCTAAGAAATTACTTCTTAGCTAGCTCTAGAATATTATCCCCTTACGCGTTATTAATATATATACTAATAGGCTAATAAAGATAATAATATTAATTACTAACCCCCTATTTAATAAGGCTTATACTAGTAGTAGAATAATATATATTAGGGGTAGATACTAGGCTAGAGATATTAAGTATATAGGGATCTTTATATAATAAGATATATATACTAGCCGGAAAGATATAGGATATCCTACGGGATATCCCACGTAGGATAGTATAGGACCGTAGGATAGAATAGGTAAATCTAGTCCTAATCCTATATCTTTAAAACGGTATAGGACGGGGATAGGATAGGATTTCCGTATAGGATAGGATTTTCGTAGGACCTACTAGCGGTATAGGATATTTATAGGATATCCTATAATTAGTAAGTATATAACGTAGTATTTTTTTTAAAAATTATTCTAGAAATCTTTCTTATATAGAAAGCTATAACTAGAAAGCTAACTAGAAAGGTAAGAAAGGTAAATATTAGCTTTCTAGTTAGCTTTCTAGTTATAGGTTTCTATATAGTAAAGATTCCTAGATATTTTTAAGATATCCTACTATTACCTAGAAATTTCTAGAAATCTTTCTTATATAGAAAGCTATAACTAGAAAGCTAACTAGAAAGCTAATATTTACCTTTCTTACCTTTCTAGTTAGCTTTCTAGTTATAGCTTTCTATATAAGAAAGATTTCTAGAATATTTCTTTTAGAAAATACTACGTTATATAATTACTAATTATAGGATATCCTATAAATATCCTATACCGCTAGTAGGTCCTACGAAAATCCTATCTTATACGGAAATCCTATGAAAACCTATACTATCCTAGAACGGGATAGAACTAAAATCATTAATCCTATACTATATTATAAGATAGCTAGGGAGACTAATATCTTATACTATCTTATATCTTTCTAGCTAGTAGATATATAAAGCTTTATTAGGCTAATAAATTATTTAATACTACTAGTAATATATACCCCTATTATAATATACTATTATAGAAAATTAAATATAGTAACTTAGAGGATAATTAATAGCTATATTATAATAGTAGGAAGAATAACTAGCTAGCCCCTAATTAGTTATATAAGCTGGCTAATATTAACTTATTACTTAAAGGGCTAGGAAAGGAGGCTAAGGTTAAGGTATAAATTATTAATTATACTCCTATACTAGCTAAAAAGCTAATAAGGGTAGGCTATTTAGGGGTACGTATTACGTATATATTATTCGGGGAGAAACCCTACTACAGGGATAAAAACTCCACCTAATAATTACGGTTCTCTTAACCATTTATAGCTCCTTCCCTCCCCCCCCTAGTAGGCCTACTACTAGGGAGGTAGTGGAGGGGTTACCTATTATACTAAAGTTTCATCTATAAGTAAAACTTCTTTTCCTTGTCTAGGGCCTAGCCCCTTTCTCTTTTCTATCTCTACCGGCTATTTTTAATCTAATCCGTTTAACGTAATAGATAAATCCTTATAATAGATAATTCCTTATAGTCCCGGTTATAATATCTGTAACGGGGAGGGTATATATATAAAGGGAGGTAATAGAACTAGTACTTACCTACTAGTCTATTAGTACTAGGTACTACTAGGTAAGGAGGCTAGCGGCCCTAGCGTGCTTATAAACTATTAAGTAGGAAGGCTAATATCTATATATCTTTATATAGGTTAGGCCTCTACTACCTACTATTATACCGTAGGGACTACCTAGGTATAGCTAAGCATCCCCCCGCCGTATAGTAGTAAGGTAGCGGATACCTAGTATATTTACTACAGTTATATTAGCTACTACTATTAGGGTATATACGTATAAAAGATAATAGGTACTATTAACTAACTAGACCGGCGGCCCTATCGCGCTTATAAGCTATTAGGTAAGGAGTCTAATACTTATATCCTGTTTCAGGTTAGGTACCTACTACTTATAACCGTATTATAAGGACTACCTAGGAAGGGGACTAGAGTATCCTCGCCGTTATACGGTAGTAATAGCGGTAGTATATACCTAGTATACTATCTAGCTTATACTCGATTATTAAGAGGAATAAAGGGCTAGCTCTATAGTATTACTATCTTTTTATTATACTATTATTATCTATATATACTATAACTACCTTAAGGTAGGTAGACTTAAGCTACCTAGACCGCGCGGAGTAGAATCGGCTGGAGTATAGAGACGTGGCCTTATAAGAGACCTTATAACGGGTATAAGTATAGAAGTACTATATATATCCTATAATATTATAAAGGTTTTATATTAGTAGTATTTCTATTATCTTATACTAGTATTACTAGTATTACTAGTATATCACGTTTATAATATATATAGGGAAGCGGAGGCTATATTAAAGAGAGGTAGAAGGGTATTTATATAGTATATATTTTTTATTTATATCTATATATTCTATCGCGTTATATCTTTTATTATAATCTTTTAAGAGTTCTCCTTCTATCTTCTCTATTTTTCTATTACGTTAATATTCCTATTCTTATTATTACTATACTCTACCTACGTGTTAATTCCGTAATAACTAGGTAACCCTAGACGGTACTTTAAAAACACCGTAAGATCTCTTAGCTCTCCTAGTACTAAGATACTAGAAGGTTCGTAGCCGGTACCACGTATAGGTGGATCTCGTCGCCGGCTTATAGATAATATTATTATTAATAGATAGTTTATAAGAAGAAGGACTATATATAGTAAAGAACTCTTAGATAATATTATTAGTTATAATAATTATCTATCCTTTATTAGTAAGGGTATAACTAATATTAATACCTATATTAATTAAACTACCTTTTAAATCTAGGGGTCTATCTATTATCTAATAGGTCCTCTTATTACTAATAATAGCCTTAGGCTAAGATTCGCCTAGATCTATATATTAGATAGTATATAGGAGTAACTAAATAATTTACTATTAATATTTTAAGAATTTAAATTAAGATACCCTTACTTCTACTTAGTATACCTTCTAGTCTATTAACTTATATATCTAGGGGTTTAAATCCTACTATAACTACCTTAAGGAAGATAAACTATAATATCTTATTAATATAATAAGTATTTATATTTAATAGCTAAATCCTAAATAATAGGATAAGGGTACTTATAATTACCCTACCTTTATAGAAGTTACCCGCGTTATAATAACTTCTAATAATACTATAAGAGACTATATTAAGTAGGATATTTATATTAAAGCTATTAAGGGGGGCCTTATATTAATTCCTAATTAATATCCTTCTTATATAGCCCTCTAATATCTACTCTTATTTCTATTTAGTAAGTAGTTATAGTATAACCGCCTCCTATTAGCTAGCTATTAGCTTCTAGGTAACTATCTATTATATATATTATAATAGAACTATATTACTAATATACTTACTTAATATACCTTAATTAGTAGTAATAATAAACTAGAGTAGGAAGAGGGTAGTAACTCTAAGAAGGAACCTTATTAGAATATTAATAGTAATAAGTATATACCTTAGAGTTATAATAGGTCTTAGTAAGTAATAAGATATTAATTTTATATAAAATAGATATAAGTAAGGTTATTTAATATATTTTCCTAGTTATTTTCTAGACTTAAATCCGCTTAGTTATAAATAGTTTTAAATAATTTTATATCTAGATTTAGCTTAATTTCTTTAATTATACTATTAATAGTAGATATCTATTTAGCTATTAAGTTATTAGTATCTAGATATTAATAGAGCTTAATAGCTTAAATTAATATTATTTGAATTAATAGACTATTTAAGCGGACTACTACTCTAGCCTTATAAATAGACTTTACACTAATCTAGATATCTTACTTAAAGATATTAATAGTAAGATAACTATCCTTCTATTAATAATATTAGGAAGCCTATATATTATAAAGGTAAGAATATAAGATATTATAATAATAATTTAAAAAGGGGTAAATCTAAATTTTTTATTACCTTTATATATAATTCTAAATAACTTAATATTTAGAGCTTACTAGTATTTAATTAGATATTAGAGTACTATTATAATCTAATTACTTATATCTTTAATTAGAAGCTCTAGGAGTTAATAAAAGACCTCTTTAAGTAATATATCCTTAATATTTATATAGCCTATTATTATATTATTAAATTTTAGAAGTATAATCTCTTATATACTTATATTCTCCTTATTATATAAGAAGAGGATTAGATTTAGATAGTTAGTAATATTAATAATATTATTTAAGTATTTATCCCCTCTTAATAAGAGGGTAATATATTATATAAGTTAATCTTATAATATATAGTCTATAACTATTATATTAATATCTCTAGTAATAGATATTTTAATTAAGAGAAGAATTATTATAATAAGACTTTTAGAGGATTTTTACTAAGAGATATCTTTTATACTTAATAGGAGTTATCCTTTTTATAAGTATCTAGTTAGCCCCCTTAAACTTAATTCCTTTATTAATAATAGGTAGATTATCCTTTATAACCCTTACCTATTAAAGAAATATAGGGCTTATATTAATATTAAGATTTATAACTCTATTAAATCTATTTTCTATTATATAAATATATTTATAAGGGACTTAATTAGGCTAATATCTCTCTTATTAGGAATTATACGCGTAATAATAATAATCCCGCTCTTAATAGCTAGTTATAATAGTAAGAGGAGTTAATAGATAAGATTATAAAGTTCTAATCTACTTACTAAATTAGGTCTATTAAAGCTATCTAGAAGATACTCTTATTTAGTATAAATATTATAAAGCCTTATATAAAGTATTTATAAATCTACCTTCTAGACTAATAGTATACCCTTTTTAAGCCGGCTAATAACTAGGCTATTAATAAGGCTATTAAATAAAAGCTAATAGATAGTAATAAGCTTTATAAGACTATATTAATAGAATTTTTTAATATAAACTATCTTACTAAGGAAGCTTATAATAATAGTTAGCTATTACCTTCTATAAAATAGAATAGGAAATATCCTACTATTATAAGGGATTAGCCGGCGACGAGATCTACTTATACGTAGTACCGGCTACGAACCTTCTAGTATCTTAGTACTAGGAGAGCTAAGAGATCTTACGGTATTTTAGAAGTACTATCTAGGGTTACCTAGTTATTATAGAATTAATATATAGGTAGAGTATAATAATAATAAGAATAGGAACGCTAACGTAATAGAAAAATAGAGAAGATAAAAAGAGAACTCTTAGAAGATTATAATAAAAGATATAACGTAATAGAATATATAAATATAGATAAAAAATATATACTATATAAATACCCTTCTACCTCTCTTTAATATAGCCTCTACTTCCCTACGCGTATTATAAATATAATATACTAGTAATACTAGTAATACTAGTATAAGATAATAGAAATACTACCGATATAAAACCTTTATAATATTACAGGATATATATAGTACTTCTATACCTATACCCGTTATAAGGTCTCTTATAAGGCTACGTCCTTATACTCCAGCCGATTCCGCTCCGCGCGGTCTAGGTAGCTTAAGTCTACCTACCTTAAAGTAGTTATAGTATATATAGATAATAATAGTATAATAAAAAGATAGTAATATTATAAAGCTAGCCCTTCCTTCCTCTTAATAATCGAGTATAAGCCAGATAGTATACTAGGTATATACTACCGCTATTACTACCGTACGGCGGCGAGGATACTCTAGTCCCCTTCCTAGGTAGTCCTTATAATACGGCTATAGGTAGTAGGTACCTAACCTGAAACAGGATATAGGTATTAGACTCCTCACCTAATAGCCTGTAAGCGTAATAGGGCCGCCGGTCTAGTTAGTTAACGGTACCTATTATCTTCTACACGTATATACCTTAATAGTAGCGGCTAATATAACCGCGGTAAATATACTAGGTATCTGCTACCTTACTATTATACGGCGGGGGGATGCTTAGTTATACCTAAGTAGTCCCTATAATATAATAGTAGGTAGTAGAGGCCTAACCCGTATAAAGATATATGGATATTAGCCTTCCTACCTAATAGTCTATAAGCACGCTAGGGCTACTAGCCTCCTTACCTAGTAGTACCTAGTACCGATAGACTAGTAGGTAAGTACTAGTTCTATTACCTCCCTTTATATATATACCCTCCCCGTTATAGATATTATAACTGGGACTATAAAGAATTATCTATTATAAGGATTCATCTATTACGCTAAACGGATTAGATTAAGAATAGCCGGTAGAGATAAAAAAGAGAAAGGGGCTAGGCCCTAGATAAGGAAAAGAAGTTTTACTTATAAACGAAACTTTAGTGTAATAGGTAGTAAACCCGACCCCTCTACTACCTCCCTAGTAGTAGGCCTGCTAGGGGGGGGAGGGAAGGAGCTGTAAATAGTTAAGAGAACCGTAATTATTAGGTGGAGTTTTTATCCTTATAATAGGGTTTCTCCCCGAATAATATATACGTAATACGTACCCCTAAATAGCCTACCCTTATTAGCTTTTTAGCTAGTATAGGAGTATAATTAATTAATTAATTAATAAGGGATTTACTTAACTATTTATACGCGGATTTTCCTAAGGTCTTTATATAAAATATAATAAATAAATAATAGAGAATATATAAAAAAGGAGAGACTCTTAGATATATTAAATTTATTAGTCTTAAAATTAAAGATCTTTATTATTACTAACTACTCTTTTATTATATTAAGGGGGTTATATTATTTAATAACTTATAAATAGTAAATAGCTAGCTAATAAAATAGAAGGAGGCTTATATAAAGTTTAAGTTAACTAAAAATAATAGATATATTAATAAAATCCTTAATAAGGGAAAGGATTTTTAAGGAGGTTATAAGTTATATAGTCTTTTTATATTAGTATTAATTAAACTCTAATCTATTAATACCCTTACCTTATAAGATATAGATAAGGAGTATATCTTAAACAACTATTTATACCTCTTATAATAAGATTTTTTAATACTTTAAATACTAGATAATTATTTTAAGTAATAGTTATTTATAGAATAGTACGCCTTTTACCTAATTAATAGTTAATTAGAATATTAATTAACCCTTAAATATATTAAGGATTTAATCTAATATAGTCTATCTATTTTAACTATTCTATTTAATAATTTTAATAATATTTTAAATAGACTTTTATAAGAAGAAATATCTTATTAAATTACCCTTAATAAGGTTAAAGTCTTATAAAATAAGTTAAATACTAATTAATATTATACTATTAATTAGATTATTACTACTATTAATATTAATATAAATAATAAATTTAATACTTTAAATACACTATTCTTCCTTAATAGTATTAGGGGGACTAGTAAGATAATAATATAAAATATTATTATAAAAAGGCTATATTCCTAATAAAGGTTACTTTAATAATAGTATCTTCTAATATTATATTAATACTATTATAAGGAGGTTAGACTATTTACTTATAATTTAAGATACCCCTAGACTCTAATACTACCTCCTTATATAGGATTAAAAAGGGTATAAATCTTATTAAGCTAATTAAGTAAGCTTATATTATCTTTTAAGATAAGTCTCTTATATAAAGTTAATATAATATAGAGGCTATTAGTTATAGCCTTTAAGATATATATAATAATAATTAAGCTTATTTTAGAGGTAAAGTAGTCTACTTTTATAGGGACTTTTAATAAATACTTCTAGTTATTCTAGGAGGATCTAGTAGCTAGGTTATTAAGGTATATCTTTAAAAAGCCTATTTCTAGAATAAGGTTATATATTTAAATCTTACTATTAATAAATAACTTAATAATTCTAATCTAATAGATATTATATATAGACTAACCGTCAAGTCGGGATTTAGTACTAAGATTTAGTACTAATTAAATACTTAGGTTAGGGTCTTAGTACTAACTTAAATACTTAGTACTAGCTATTAGTACTAACTCGCTAAGGCCTTAATACCTTAGTAAGTTAGGTTAACCTAACTTAAATTACTAAGGTATTACTAAGACGCTAAGCCCCTAATAAAATAATAGAAGGAACTAATATAGTCTCCTTATAATATATATTTAGAATAATTATTATACTTATAACTTTATCTTCCTAGTATCTATTATATATTCTTCCTAGTATAGTAAATATTTATATTACTAGTTTATATTACTCCTATCTTATTTTATATACAGGGTTTATACTATATTAACTCCTATAAAACCTAGTAATAAAATTATTAAATTAGAATTAGATAATCTTACTATACTTAATTCTATATTAAGTAGTATTCGTCCTAGCTAATCTATAAGTTAGGTTAGTTAGGGTATATTAAATAAATCCTTTTATTAGAAGAAAGAGGTTCTTTAAAATACTATTTAGTCTATTAGAAAAGAATTCCTAGAATTAGTACTAGTAAGGAATAATAAATATATTAAATAGAATTCGGCCTCTAAAGTCTAATTTAAAGTATAGTAGTAGTAAACTACTATTAATAAAAGTATTAAATTAAAGTCTAATACTAAAGTTAGAGATCCCCTTTAATTTAAGAACGCTATATTAGGTAAATAGGCTAATATCTAAGATAACTTTATCTAATTAGCTTTAATAGTAGAAGGATTACTAAAGATTATATATAAGAAGTATGAAAAGCTTCTAGACTACCTAATAGTAACTAGTAATTTAAGTACATCTAATATAAAGAAATATACTTAGACGAGTAAATACTATCTATAGAAGCGGCTTAATCTATTATTATAAATAGAACTTTCTTTAACTTAAGTAAGTTATCTATAGTAATATAAAATAGTAATATAAAACTAATTTTTTAGGATAATATTAGAAGAAAAGTAATACTAGGTTTTCTACCAACTTTTCTTAAGAGAAGTAGAACGAATAATTATATAAATACTTTCTTACCTTAAATTAGTCTTTCTATATTATTAATTAACTAGAGTTTTAGTAATTATTATTAATAGCCCGTCTAGATTTAACCCTAATTTATTATACTAAATTATAGAGTATAATCTTTTTAGATTTTAAAGGAATATATATAAAAATTAAAGTAGATCTAGAGTATCCCTAACATATTTCTCTTATACTAGATACCTAGTCTAGTCCTTAAAAGGTCGCCTATTTTAGAGTACTAGTCTATTAGATTAATACTAATTTTTAATATTAGGAATATCTTATTACTTTTATACTACTTAATATCTATTATTCTAGGTATTTACTTATAACGGAACTAATAAAGATATTAACTATCTATAGAATTAAAGATAAACTTTTTAGGGTTATTACTAATAATACTAGTAATAATAGAATATTAAAAGATAAACTAGAGAAATCTCTTACTTAGCGCGATATCTAATAGAATAAACTATAGAACTTTATTCCTTACATAGCTTATATCTTTAACCTTATAGCGTAAGACTTTATTAAAGCCCTAGATTTAAAAGCTTTAGATAATATAATAGTATTATTAGAGGATACTTAAGTTAAAGATATCGAAGCGAGTATAGGTCTATTAACTATTATTAAGAAGGTATAGTATAATAGAGGTAATATAAACGGGTAATATACTTACTAATATTTATAATAGATCCGCGCTCTTATAGTAGCTATTAACTTATCTCCTTAATAAAAGCTTAGTTTTTAATAGCTATAAGAAAGCTCTATTAGAAGACCTAGAAAACTTATATAAGATATTTATATTTATTAGAATTCTACCTACCTAATACTTTATTACATATATTAGCTACGTGAATTTATTAATACTTAGGTAGACGAAAATATAATTAATCTAAAAATTAATAAGATTAGCCTTAGTAGATATAAGTAGTTAATTATCTTACTACTTAGAAATATATTAAATCCTATCTATTAACTTACCTTAATAGTTTCTTAGATAATAAATATAGGTATATACTTAGGGTTCTAATTATACGACGCCCTTTTTAACTATTTTAATAATACTAAAATAATAATATATAATAGTAGGATACTTAGTAGAGTAAGTATTATTAATACTTATAAAGTAGCCTTAATAAAACTCGCTAAGTATTATTCTAAAATAGAAGGTAAAGGTAGATTAATATATAACCTTATTAATATTCTAGACCCTTCTATAAAACTAAGTCTATATAGAACTTAGGATAAATAAGAGTAGTCTAATAATAATAATACTTTAACCTCTTATAAAGAGATATATAAGAATAAATTTACTAACTACTTTTATAAGTATTATAAGATATTACTAGTTATTAGATAGATTAATATATAAGATATATAGAGTATTAATAAGGTAATATAATATAGTAATATATTTAAATTTAAACTAACTAGTAATAGCCTTTAATAAGAGTAAGGAGAAGTCTACTTTAATATCTAAATTATAGATCTTTATTATAAAGTAAAGCTATTTAATACTTTTATTCTAAAAGTCTATTAGAGGATATTCCTATATAAGAGTACTAGAAGGATAATACTTTAGCTTATCTAAACCTAATATAAATAGCTAAGGATATCCTTTTATATCTAATATTATTTATAGGTATTAAGAGAGTTTTTAGTCTTACTTAAAGAGTCTATTTATAGGATCACGTATAATTAGAACTAGAGTCTATAAAATAAGTAATACTTCTAAAGTATTATAATTATATTATAGGTTTAGACCCTAAAGAAGCTCTTATTAAGCCCTAGGATATTCTTTAAAGGGAAGAAGATACTAATTAAAGTATTAATAAAAGTAAAGACCCTTTTAAGTTAGAATTAATAGATATATTAGCAATCTAGGGAATGGAATAATGTAGAAAAATGCGCTTTTAGTAGACTACATAAGCTTTTAGCAGAAATAGCACCTCTATTTAATTAATAGCGCTAGCCCTAGGAGGGCTATGCTAGTAGGAATTTGACACGCTAGTGTTTAGTATATAAGCTAGTAGGCTCTAAAGTTTAAGCTAAGACGGACTAGTACTAGCCCCGTTATTAATTATTAGTAAGATAAGATAGGATTAAAACTTTAATAATTAAAAACGGGGCTAGTACTAGTCTATTTTAGCTTAAACACTACAATCTACTAGCTTATATACTAAATACTAGCGTTTTTAATTCCTATTAGCGTAGCCCTACTAGAGCTAGCGCTATTAATTAAATAGAGGTGCTATTTCCGCTAAAAGCTTATGTAGTCTACTAAAAGCGCATTTTTCTACAGTATTCCACTCCCCCAGATTGCCGATATATCTTAAGATAAATAGATTAATATTTATTATTTTAAAGTTAGTTAATAATTAGGTAGTATATTTATAAAGTATATTTAATTTCTACGTATAAATATAAAGGTAATATAAGAAGGTAATATAATTCTTTATCTTACTAAGAGCGCCGTAATATTAAGAGCGCCGTAATACTAGGAGTACTATAATACTAGGAGCGCCGTACTATCCTAGACCTACCCTCTACTCCTAATATTATAAAATTATTACTACCCTTAAGTATTAAATAGTATAATACTAAAGCTCCTTATTAATTCCTATACGAGCTATAAATCCCTTTATATTATAATAATATATTTAGCGTAGATATAAAGTAGATTTAAATCTATATTATAAGATATATTAGTAATTATTATAAGGATAATATAATAATATAAATAGGTAATATACTTACTTAAGAGAAATAATACTATAAATACTTCTATAATATCTTATAATACTATTAGAGCGGAACTCTACATTTAATATAACTATATACTAACTCCCCTAATATCTACTATTACCTCCCTTATAATACGACTAAATAGTAGCTTAGGGATAAGGTTCTTAATACTCTTCTAATATTATCTTATCTCCCTTAGAGCTTTAAGACCTAGTTTAGTCTTATACTTTTATTTAAGTAGTACTACTAACTATAATATATTAGCTAATTATATCTAAATATATTAGCTATTTATATTACCTTTCCCTTCCCTCTTAATAATATATTCCCCCTCCTACCTTATATAGGCTTACCCCCTCTTATATTCTTAACTAGTAATTATAGCGTTTTATTAGCTATTTATACTATCTACCTATTAGTATATAAAGTAAGAAATATATTAATAAATAATATTATAAGCCTACTTAGTATAAGCTATTATTAAAGTCGTTTAAGCTATATAATAGTAGATAAAAGAAGGAATATAAGGTTTATAAGTTTTAATATAAGGTAAAGTAATATTAGGCGGAATATTCCGCCTAATTATAGCGTAATTATAGGCGTAATTACCCCTTAAAATCTTCTTTCTAAGTCTTTCTACCTCTATATACTTAATATATTATAGTAAGATAGGTTATTAATATATAAATAGTATTTCTTACTAATTATATTACCTAAATATATTACTAGATAGATACCGCTAATATAATATTCTAGTAATATTAAGTCCTTATAACTAGAATCCTAAATTAATCGCGAGTAGAGAACGGGTAAAATACTAGGATTATAATAAGAAGCTATTATATATAAAAGTATCTAACGACTACGTAGTAGTATCTAAAAGGATTAAGAAGTTAAAGGAATTAGATATATAGAAGATAGCTACTAAAGAAGATTATACGGAGCTAGTAATTAGGGTTAAGGATACTATAAAGGAGGAAAGACGTAAGTAAGGAATATATAGTAACATAATTAAGTAATATAATACTTCCTCCCTAGCTAATACTATATAATAAAATGTTTTAAGATAGAGTTACGCCTTAAAGATAATAAAGAGGCTATTAAGGAATAAGCTAAACTAGATAAATTAGTAAATTACGTAGAGAATATAAATAGTATAACTAGTTTTATAGAAGAGGTTAATATATAATCTATCTTTAATCCTATCTTCTAATTAACTTAACTTTTAGAAAACTTCTAAGGAAGATATAAATGCTATTAGGCTTAAGTTTACTAGATTTAATCTATTAATCTTATAAATAATTAAGTAAAGGATTATATATTATAGGGGTCTAGAGGAGTTAAAAGATATTAAGGACCCGGATACTATAAACGCTTATACTAAGTTTATATAATAGTACGTTAACGCGTTTAATATAAAGGAACGCGTTATACCTAACCCTATATAAGGGAATTAAGATAAGGAGAGTATCTTAATTAAAGTTAGTACTAATAGAAAAGAAACTAAGTATACTACTAAGGAGGACGAAGAAGAGGATAGGGAGTATAAGCTAGAAGATACTAGTAAGACTAGTAGTAATAGTAAGGATAATAATAGTAAGTATAATAATAGTAAGGAGGATTATAAGCACGAGATTATAGAGATATCTAACTAGATAGTTAGGCTATCTATTAAAGACTATTAGATAATTATATTACCTTTTTATATTATTAGAAAATATTCTTAATATTATAGTCTTAGTAAAATACTATAACTAAAACTAAAGTCTTAGTAATTTAAGTTAATACTTTAGTACTAATACTTAGTACCTACCTAGGTACTAACTTAAATACTTAGTACTAACTATTAGTATCGACTTAAATACTTAGTACTAGATTTTAGTATTAAATCGCTAAGACTTAAGTTAGGTATCTGACTCGAGTTCGAAGTACTAACTCGACGCGGTTAGTCTAATTATATATTATAAAATATAGACTAACCGCGTTAGGTTAGTACTTTAAACTCGAGTTAGGTACCCGACTTAACTCTTAGTAAGTTAATACTAAATTCCTAGCCTAAGTATTCGGGTTAGTACTAATAGTTAGTACTAAGTATTCGAGTTAATACTATAGGGTAGTACTAAGTATTAGTACTAAAGTATTAACCCGACTCGCTAAGATATTAGTACCGCTTATACTATTTTACTAAGACTATTATATTAGGAATATTTTTTATTTATAATAATATTTCGTACTATATATAAGAGTTATTAATATATTACTAAGTATTATTATTATTACTAACTAGGTAATTCTTAATAGTAAATAAGGTAATATAGAAAGAAAATAGCTAATTAGCTACTCCTATAAAGATAATTACTATAATATTACTTATATTTTCTATTTATAGTAGTATTTACTATTATATCTATAATTTACTATTATACTACTAAGTATTATTATTATTATTACCTAGCCTAATCTAGGTAATTCTTTAAGGTAATATAAAAAGGTAATATATATCCCTAGGGAACTAAAAGGGGTATTAAAATTCTAATTAAAAAAAAATCTATTTTTAATATAGGGGTAGTTCTAGGAAAAACTAAGTATCCCTTACTATTTTATTAGGGGCTTAGCGTCTTAGCGATACCTTAGCGAGTCAGGTCGGGTTAACCTAACTTACTAAGGTACCGAGGGCTTTTCGGGTCGGTACTAGAAGTAGGTACTAAGTATTTAGGTTAGTACCTAAACTAGTACTAAGTATTCAGGTCGGTACTAATTTATAGTATTAAAACCCGACTCGACGGTTAGTCTAATAAAATAGAACTATTTATAAATAATCTCCTTATTATTAGTAGTAGTATTAATATCTATAAAGGTCTTATTACTAATATAGAGGTATTATATTAGAAATATAGTTATACCCCTAGAAATACTATTAATAATTTAGTTAAGAATATCTATACTAATATTAGGATAAATATCTCTTAGAGGGTTTATCTATTAGAACGGGCTATTCTCGCTATTATTAATAAAGATATTATTAGTATTAATACTAAGATAATATTATATATCCCTAGTAATATAATAATATATTAGAGTATTAGTTATATTATATTAGAAGAAGATAATAAACTCTTTTCCCTTAAATATTTTTATAGGTTTTATAAACCCTTTCTACTATCTTATATTAGTAAAGTGGGAACCCGTATAGAAAATCCGAACTACTAAATACGCTAAAAGCGTATTTAGTAGGCCCTAGGCAGGTTTATTAAACGTTTATATATAGATAAAGCGGTTATTATATATTTAGTACGTTTAAAGAACCTTTAACCTTTATGGATTATCTAGCTAATACTCGCGCATAGGTTACTATACGTGCCTAGGCGAGAATATTAGGTAGTAAACCCTTCCTATTAATTTATCCTATTTTATTTAATTATATAATTAAATTATTTTATAAAGTATACGCTCTATATAGCTACTATAGACTTATCACGTTTAATATACGTGGTATTAACTTATAATATATAAAGATATCTTAGAATAATCTTACTATATTATAATATTATTATATTCTATTTCTATTTAATTTATTCCTACTGAGCTCGCTATTACCTATTACCCTAGAAGGATTCTATACGTATATACTATCTTTATATTATTAGCCGATAATCTAACCTTCCTTATTAAGTAGATTACCTTTATTATTAATATTCTTATTTATAATTATATCCTCCTCTAATACCTCGCGATTACTATCTATTAGATCTATTATAGCTTCTATTAATTTATATATCTTAGGTTAAGTAGTTTTTATATTAGATATAGCCTTTTTAAGTTCTAAGGAGTTATTTATAAGTTTAAGTAATATTATTTTCCTATCTTACCTAATTTAATTAACCCGCGTAATACCCTATATTTTATTCCTTTATAACTACTTAGGGTTAAAGAGAGTAATAAATCTCGCTACTATATACGTATATCTTATAAATAGAAGTATATTAGACCTAATAAGGATTTATAAGACGTTATTAGTATATAAACTCTTCTTACTATCTTTACCTTCCTAGAAGAGTTTAATAATTTTAGTAATCTTATACTTAGTTAGGCTTAAATAGATTAGGGCGACGGGTTTATTTAATATATCGCGGATTACTTATATATTAATTAGCGCTTTAATCCTAAGGTAATTATTAATATAGAGTAATAGTCTATTAGGAATATATACCTAATAAATAATAAGGGCTAATATAGGCCCTATTATTAAGATAAGGAACTTTTTATCCTTTCCCTATATACTATTTAAGGTAACCTTTAGTACTAGTATCTTTAAGTAATTTAAAACCCTAGCGATCTAATATATTAACTACTTATAGGGTAAGTCTTATTATTCTAGTTTATATAGTTTCCTAGGTATAGTTTTAAGCTACTTCTTAGTTATTAGTTCCCCTAATATAAAAGCTAGCCCCTTAGTCTCTTTATAGAATAATAATTTAAGAAATAATAATAAAATCCTAGCGCGACGCGCGGCCGTTAGCTATATTTTTACTTTTATAACTAATATAGTAACCTTCTTACCCTATTTATAAAGTTTAACTTAATTTAAATATATCTTCCTAACTTCCTTAATTACCCCTTTAAACCCCTAATCTAGCACGTCCTTATATTATTCTAGGTATATTAAGTAGTATTTATAATAGTAGTTAGGTTAGAGGTCTACTAATAGATACCCTAGAAACTTTAAGTTACTAGTATAATATAGCTATAATATTTAGATAATAATAGTTATTATATCCCTATACGCGTAATACGCCTCCGCCGTTATATTTCTAGCCTTATATTACTTAATAAGGATATTATAAGTCTTACTAAATTTATTAAGCTCTAACTTCGTATAGCGTTATAAGTTTTAGTAATAGTTATTTATCTAAGGGTAGTTTAATATTATAAGATATAGCGCCTACCTTATATTACTATCCTTAAGCGTACCTACCTAGCCCGCTATATATATAAGTAACGCTTTAAATAGAGTTCTAGTAAGGAAGAGCTTCTAAGGTATCTAACCCTTTATAATTATATCAAGTAACTAAACTTTACTAATTATCCTAATAGACTTATTAGATTTAATATATACTTTATTAATTATAATATAGCCTTATCCTATTATCTACTATTACTATTAAGCCGTAATACTAGGCTTCCTACTTATCTTTAAGACCTCTAGAGTATAATCCGCTAGCTTCTTCTTTACCTATCTATTATATAATACTCTAGTAATAAAGTAAATTATATATAACTTATTATTTAAGTTATTAAAGTAGTGGATATCCCTAGAGGGTACTATAAATTAGCGGTCCTCTTTATCTAGTTTTAGTATATATACTTTTAATTTAATATTACTATATATATATTATAAAGTCCACTTATACTTCTAGGCCTTTATATTTAAGAAACGCTTTATCTATCCTAACTAATAGGATAGTAAAGCTGGAGGTATAAGTATAAGGGTTAGGCTATAACTTAGCTTTAGCTTTTAGGATATTCTAGCGTTAATATACGTGTATTAAATACTAAAGGGGTTATTAGATAGGTATTTAGTATTAGGTAGCTAAGGGTCCTTTAATGTTCCCTTTAAGAGGTATAAGTTATATCTCCCTTTAATCCTAGCTTCTTTAATACTATTAATAACTAACGTAAGGGTCCAGTTTAAGATAATTACCCTAATAGCCTTAATAGTCTATAGCCCTTATTAGTTAATAGTCTTAAGCGGGGTACCTTAGTTTATTACCTTCCTAAGTCCTATTATTCTTATAAGGTATCCGCTATTCTAGAATACTTCTATCTCGAAGTAGACGAATACCCTAAATACCTAAAATAGCTTAAGATCTAATAACGACCTAAATAACTTAATAGTCTTATTAGGTTAATAATATATATTAGGATTAAAGTAAAATAGATAAGTATAGTCCTTCTACCTCTTATCCTATTAATAAAGCTATTTAGTTATTATAGTTAGATAGTTATTAGCTAGTTTTATTATTATATCTTCCTCTCCTTCTTTTATAATATCTATTATCTCGCGTAATTCTACGTCCTTAACGTCTAGCTCTATAATAGGACTAATATCTACGCCTTACTTAGTAACTTTTTATTTATATACTACCTAAGTATTATTAAATCCCTACTTTATTATAGATTATAACTCCCGTCTATTTAATACTCCGGTACTTTCTAATAATTACTAGTTATCCGCTATAACTTAGCCTTTAAATTTAGATCCCTATATTAGATTAATTACTTTATTTAATTTAATAGAATCTAGAGAATTATCCTTTTCTAGTAAGGTATTAGGCTAAGTATAGACTTCAGCCTTTTTAATTAGTTTAATAAATAGTATTATAATATTAAGAGTATTAACTTTAGCCTTTCTAATTAGTTTAGTAGATATAACTATATTATTAGCTAGAGTATAGGCTTTAGCTTCTTTAGTTAGTTTAATAGATATAACTATAATATTAGCCGGAGTATAAGCTTTAGCTAGTTTAGTAGACGTAACTAGGTTATTAGCTAGAGTATAAGCTTTAACTTCTTTACTTAGTTTAATAGACGTAACTATATTATTAGCTAGAGTATAAGCTTTAGCTAGTTTAGTAGATATAACTAGGTTATTAGCTAGAGTATAAGCTTTAGCTTCTTTAATTAGTTTAGTAAGGGTAATTAGGTTAGAAGATTTATATAATAAGAGGATAACTAATAACCCTATCTATATTAGATAAATACTTCCGTCCTTTACTAGCGTTCTATTAGGTACCTCCCCCTTTTAGTCTAGCTCTACCTCTTAGCCGTAATCTATTAATATTATAGTATTTAGAATTATATTATCTTTATCTTTACTATATAGCTCGATGCTCTTATTCTTAGATAATTAGCTAAAGTATAGTTAACCTATAATAGTAGTTTTTAATTACTTCTAAGTAGGTAATATATTATATCTTATTTAAATCCCTAATATTTAATTAGCTATTATTATAGCCTCTACTATCCCTTTAACCTACTATTATCATATCCTTTTATTATACTTTATCTCCGTTTCACGCGTCTTATTATTAGGCTAAGGATATCCTATTTAAATTTAGGCCCTAGTTATAATAGTAGACGTTAATTACGTAATATTTATTATTATAATAGATAGAGAAGGTAGTTACTTACCTAAAGTCTCTAATAGAGTAATTAATAAAATAGAGGCCTACTAAGCGGAATTATCCTATCCTATTATAAACTTAAATATAGGGTTAGTACCTACGCCGTTAATAACCTCCCTTATAGCCCTTCGAAGTTAGTAATTATTAATTAATTTAGTTAGAAACTAAGCTCCTTTATACTTAAACTATAGCGTTACTTCTAAGGGCTTTAGCTCTAGGTCTTTACTATAATATTAAATAAACCAGTCTAAGGTTAAATATATTAGTAGGCTTCTTATATCTAATAAAGGGTTAAGTAACTAGATAATATCTAATAAAAGAAGCCTAGCGATTTTCCTATTATATATTACCTTTAGATTAATATCCCTTATATCTTAATCCTACGCGGCCTCTTATTCTATTTATTATTTAAGGGCTAGTAATACTACTATACTATCTTCTATTATTAAGTAGTCTAAACTTATATCTTAGAGGGGTAATAGTTATTATTCTTTATATCCTTCCTTCTCCCTCTTAATTTTTTATTTAGTCTTAAGGTCCTATTATCTAATATTTAAGTAAACCTATTATACTACCTTAGAGAGTATACTAAGTTTACCTTCTCTATTTAAACTACCTAATAGGTATAGTTTATTATACTTATACTTTCAGCCTAGTTATATAATAAAATCCTACTCCTTTACTTAGGCTTCTTTACCTTTAAAGTCTTTAATACCTACCTTTCTATACTATTCTTTAATATCCTCTCTTACTAGCTCCTAATCCTCTTTTATTATAACGGTCTTATTATATACTTTAATTATATTTAAATAGGGAGAGTCCTCTATCTTATTATATAATTTATTATATTTTATTTATAGTATTATATTATTAAATTTAAATAGGTAATATAGATCTTATCCCTTACTATTAAGGTAATATTTCCTTTAACTTAATAGTAATTATAACTTATATAGAGGTAGTAATCCTAAACGCGAGTTCTATTTATAATTAATTTATAATACTTATTATAAATAAGGTTTATTAGTAGGGCCGCGTACCTTTACTTACCTTACTAAGTATAATCTTATTAAGTCTAACCTTACTAGTTTAAACTAATAGCTATTATACTTAGTAAGTATAACTAATTATTAATATAATAAATAATTATTCGTGCGTTACTATAAAGAGCTACTACTTAATATATCCTAAGTCTAATATCTAGGAATATTTCCTATAGTTAATAAAGTATATAAAGGTAATAAGATAAAAACTTATTTAGGTAAAGATAATAAGATAAAAACTTATTTAGATATTAAGTAAAGTAGAATATAATATAATACTTTTTATAGCTAAATATACCTTAGTAATTACTTAGGCTACTTACTTTAATTTAGATAGGGGTATATATTTCTTTTTAAGTAAATAGCTCGTACTAGGTAAGAGTAGGTAATATAATAGTTAGTCTACGAGTTATACTTACTCCTATAAAAGGGGGCCTAAGAAAAGGATTTAATTTAATATATAATCTACTAACTTATAATTAAAGCTTATTATATAAAATACTAACTTATAACCTAGTCTTATACGGCCGCGTACTTATTAGTTTATTAGACTATACTAGGTTTATCTAACCTACTCTACTACTTATAATTAATTTTAATGCCCTCTAGGCCCCTACTACCTATTAGTAGGTACTTTAGCTAGGGTTAAGTTATTAGCGCTAGTAGCTACGTTTTTATTATATCCCTCTCCCTTTACTAGCTTAGTTAGAATTAGATTATTAGCCCTAGCTTTACCCTAGTCCCCTACCTCTTCTTATTAGTCCGCGTTTAAATCTACTCCTTTATTATCTAACTTTATATCGCGGTTATATAGGCTAAGTTTTAGTAATAGTAGTTTAGTATTATATATAATATAGTTACCTACTCTAATTATCTATTAGAGTATTTTATATTAGGCTCGCGCGCGAGGCTAATTACCTATTTAAATTCCTATATAGTTTATAATAATTACTAAGACGTCGCTTATATAAGAGACCCTAGAAAGGAGGTAGAAAGGGAGGGCTATAAAGCCTAGCGTATATAATACTATTATATAAAGGATTACTATAGACTTCTTATCTCCTTAATAGCTATTAATAGTTATAGACTCTACGTTATATAATCTATCCTCTAGTTTTAATATTTATTTAGTAAGGTTAACTTATATAAGGTACCTTATAAGGATAATAATATTCTTACTTTTAATTCCTTATCTAATAAAATATTAATAGAGCTTTATAGTAACCTATAACTTATATTTATTTTAACTAGATTAGAAGAATCCTATCTTAATTACTTTATTATTAGTCTTAATCTATATAAGTATAGTATTCTAATTAAATATATCCTAATATAATTATATAACTTTACCGTAATTAAGGTAGTTTACTAGATCTACTATAGAGATAATAGAACCCTTATACTAAATATTTGAAATAATATTACTAATAACTAGAATAGTTTAGTATTACTTAGTAAGTTTATATTTAAGGTAGCTTAAGGTTACCTAGCGCTTATATATACTCTTATTTATTAGTTAGGTAAATAGATTATATTATATATCCTATTTCTCGAGTAGTAGCTACTAATTATTACTAGAAAGATATATACCATTCTTATATTCTACTAAGGTAATAAAAAGATCCCTATTCTCTACCTTACTAGCTTCCTAAATAATTATATAGTCTCCTTTAAAGGAAGTTTTAATAATTATATAGCCCGTATTTATAAGGGTTATAATAAGTATAGTAACGTTATTTTAAAGAATATCCTTAGATAGTAAATATTTAAATAATCTAAATACCTTATACTCTTCCTTTATTTTAAAGGGGATACTAAGTAAAGCCTAAAGGAATATCTTATAAAAGTATATATAAAGCCTCTCGCGTTAGGATATACTATTAGCTTCGCTTAGTTTATAATTAATTATCTCTTATACCGCCTTCTATAACTTTATAGCTACTAGAGTATCTATATTATTCTACTTAAGCTTAACCTCGCGTTTATAATCTTTATTATTATCTTTAGAGGGTACGGCTTATATAGATTTATAATCTTAGGTAGTTTTATTCTTATTTAATACTATTTAAATATTATTATTTTCTAGTCTACTAATATTAATAGCGTTAGGGTCTAGTATAGTATTAGGGTCTAATATAACGTTAGGGTTTAGTATAGTATTAGGGTCTAGTATAGTATTAGGGTCTAGTATAGTATTAGGGTTTAGTAATACGTTAGGGTCTAATATAGCGTTAATATAATTTTATTAAATAATAGTAGTAATAACGGGCGAATAAGCGTACGCGTAAAGACTACAGGCAACGTACTAGGCGTTACATGCGAACTTATAGGAAGGGGACGGAGGAGGTAGTAGAAGTAGTAGTAGGAGGGAAGTAAGAGGGGAGGCTCTTAGGGTCGCGATTACAGGACCTCTAATACTATTAAAGTCCCCGGAAATTAGGGAGAAAGAGTAAGGGAGATAAGGCTAAGAAGGTTAAGATATTATAGAGTCTATTATAAAAGTAAAGGATATAATCTAGGTAATCTAGAGTCTCTAGTTTAGGGAGATAATAGAGGCGATATAGGGTATTACCTAGGTTACCCTTTATATTATAATAGGAGGCTTTAAGGCTACGGAGGCACGTATTACTAAGCTAGAAACGCGTTTAAAAAGAATAGGGAGGGATAGAAACGCGTTAGTAGGGTGTAATAGGGGGTTATAGGCCTAGGTAGCTGGAGCTAGTATAAGGACTAGGTCCTAGTAAAGCCTAGGCCTAAGGATAGGACCGGGCCTAGGGGGGGCGCGAGGTAGCTAGCTACTTAAGTAATTAGATATTTAGAGGATAAGGGAAGTAGTAGTATAATTTAGAGATAAAGAAGGTTATAAGAAAGCGAGTTAGATAAAAAAGGAGGAGCTAATTAAAAGCTTTATAAACCTAGTAAATATAGTTATAAAGAATATTATTAGTACTTATACTAGAGGTATAATAGACGTGGTATTATAGACGGTAATAGTTAAAGGGCGTAAGGCCCTTAAGAGAATATAGGAGTAGGTAAGCGTAGCCTACCCCTTAGTAAAGGTAGTAAGGAAGACCTTCTATATAGCGGCTGAAGGGGCGTATATAAACCTCCTCGATAAAAAGGAAAAGGAGAAGGGGCTAGCGAGGATTAGGGAGGATAATATTATTACCTACCTAAATACTAACTTTACTAGTTTTAGGTAGGTAAAATATATAGCAAGACTAAGGCAGGATAGGAGTAAGAAGACCTACTTAACCCTAATTATCGGGGTAGTAATACTAGAGGCGGTAAACCGCCTAGTTTAAGGAGGGATAGCTCTTAGTAGTAGTCTCTTAGTTTATAAGAGATAGGAGTAAGGAGTAGAGATAAGATAATACTTTAACTACTATAGATATAGACACTTTACGTAAGAGTATTAAAGGGAGAAGAGGTACGGCTATTATATAGGTAGTTATAGCTTAGTAGACTATATTACGGGTAAAGGAGTAATAATATATACTACTTATAAAGGAGGTTATAAGGCCTAGAGTAAGGACTACCTAGTTAGGTAAAGGGAGTACTAGAGAGTAGTATAAAGATACTAGACTAGGCCGGCGTTTTATAATATACAGGGCTTATAAGGAATTAATACCCGCAGTAAAGAGGAGATAGACGCAGATAGTTTCAGGGTAGTCTAAGGTATATTAAGGAAGAGGAAGTTACTAATATAAGTAGAAAGGGAACTACTAGACCTAGCCCCTCCTTAATAAAGAGGGCGGCTAACTATAATAGTCTAAATAGCCCGAAAGGAGGTAGGATAATAGGTCCTCCCGCTACTCTAAGGGGTACCTAGGGTCGAGGTTACCCTTAGGGGCGCTTAGGCTATAGATAATTGGATAGTAGTAGACTCTAGCCTTATACCAACTATATAGTAGGATAACTACTTAAGATCTTATAGTATAATATATAAAAAGAAAAGGACGGCGTATAAACACTACTCTTAGAAGATACTAAAGTCTAGTAAATAGATGTCTTAGTAATATAGGAGCTATAAACTAACCTGAGGACTAAGTTAATATACGACCTATTCTATAATAGGTTCTACCTAGTTTATAAAGCTAAGGAGAATACTCGGGTATACTTCTATATTAATAAAAGAGTTGATATAGAGAGCTAGGAGGTAGACTTCTTAAGCGGTAACTACTACTCGCTAAAAGTCAGCCTTAGGAAAGGGTAATAGGGAATATAAGCGGATAATATCTAGATATATAATATTTATAGCCCCTCTCTAATAATATATAAGTTAAAGGATAGCCTAATAATAATCCCGTTAATAGCGGAGGCCTTAAAGAGGCTAGGGGAATATATCCTCCTCGGGGACTTTAATCTCTACTATCCCTAATAGAATAATAAAGGGAGAAGTATATACTATATTATAATAGATATATTACTAGGCGAAACGAGTAAATATAGTATAGAAGTCGCCTTACTAGAGGGTACGGTAATATAACGGGGGAGAGGTCTGAAGTTAGTAATCGACCTAGTCTTTACTACCAAGGGTACTACTAACGTACTCCGAAACTACGGCCTAAGGGCAGACCTCTAGTATAGATTTAACTACCTCCTAGTATACACGGAATTTAAATGGAGCTAGGAGAGCTAAACCCTAGTCTAGAGGAGGGCGTAGAAGATACTTAAAGATAAGGAGGTCGCTATAAATATAAGGAACGGGGCCTAGTAGCTTAGACTCTCTCTTAGGCTTCCCTAGATTAGATCCGCCGGCGAGGCGGACGAGTACCTAGGGTAGATACTAGATAGGTTCCAGGCTATTATATAAGAATATATTCTATAGGTAAAGCCGTCTAGTAAGGTAAGGTCCTTTTAGAACTTAGCTTATAAAGATATAACGTAAAGGGCTAAATAGGAACTAAAGGCCTACTACCGGTGCCGTAATATAGAGATAAGGGAGACTCTAAGAGAAGCGGAAAGGGCGAAGGTAGCCACGATCTAAAGAGAGAAAACCCTCTACTTCTAGCGGGCTATATACTAGGCCTTAGAAGACCCTCGCGGGGTATAAGTACTAGCCTAGTAGGGGAAGAATAAGAGTATATCGCCAAGAGCCCTGCCTAAGTTCCCCTCCCTAAGTAGATAAGACGGGACGCTAGTAGCTACCTTCAAGGAGAAGGTAGAGCGCCTTCGGGAAACCTATTTCCCAGTTCCTTTAGGGGTAGATTTAGAAGATATTACCGAGGTAGAATACCTAAGCCTAATACTAGGGGAAGGGGATCTAATAGAGGCGGAAGTCTATAGCTCTATAAAGAGACCGTCGTAGGATAAGGCTCCTAGGATAAATAGGATTCTAAATAGGTTCCTACGCGCCGTATATAATAAACTAGAGGAGGAGATCCGCTATCTCTTCTAGGGGTGCTTTAAGATTAGATACTACCCCTAGAAATTTAAGGAGGCTAATATAGTAATCTTAAAGAAACCGTAGAAGGAGAACTACGCCGACCCTAAGTCCTATAAGCTGATTACCCTTTTAGATACCTTAAGAAAGATATTTAAGATGGTAATAACGGCTAGGCTTAGAGATTACGCGGAGGCTAATAACCTCCTTCTAGAAGAATAGATAGGTATAAGGTAAGGGAGATTAGTAGAAACCGCGCTAGAAATAATTACTAATATAGTTTATATAGTATAAGGAATAGGGAAGAGGAACGTAGCGAGCCTCCTCTCTTTAGATATTACTAGAGCCTTCGATTACGTCTCTTATTCCAGGCTACTCCATATAATAAAGATAAAGAGAGTCCCTAAGAGGATAATACGCTAGACGGCAAGCTTCCTTATAGAGAGGGCGACTTTAATTACCCTCGGTAGGAGGACGAGTTAGATGGAGTTAGTAGAGACAGGGATCCCCTAAGGTTTACCTATCTCTCTAATATTATTCCTGTTTTTTAATACTCCCCTAATTAAGGAGTATAAAAAGCTAAAGCTACTAATTTAAGTTAGCGGATTTATAGATAATATCTATCTACTAGCCTATAATAGGAGTATTAAACGGAACTACGAGGTTCTAGATAAAGCTTATAAGGTATACTTATAATAGGCGAAGACTTATAAAGCCTTATTTATATTAAAGAAGTACGAGCTCGTTTATATAACTTATAAAATAAAGGGTATAAAGATAGACGTAATAATTAAACTTAAGGGAATTAAAGTTAAATTAAAGATATTAATTAGGGTCCTAGGACTTATACTTAATAATAAGCTAAATTAGAATATATACCTAAGGAAGGTATAAGCTAAGATAGATAACTAGATTCAGGCGCTCTACTACGTTACCGGCTCTATATAAGGCGTGATTCTACTAGTTAATAGGCTTATATACGCGGTAGTAGTAAGGCCTATAATAATATTCGCGGCGCTAATATAGTATAGCCTAAAGAATACCCCTAGGGTAGTAGGGAAGTATATAAAGACCCTGATAATAATCTAGAATAAAGGACTACGTAAAGTACTAGGGGCGTATAAGGCCACCTTAATTCCGGTCTTTAAAGTAGAGGCGGGAATCCCGTTAGTAAGAGACTTCCTTAATAAGGTCCTACTATAGAGTAAGATCCTTTAAGGGATATATAAGACAGTCCTGAGAGGGAACGCGAAGATCAAGTCTCGGTTATAACTAAAAAGGGGTAGGAGGCTACGCCCTCCGCTACCCCCGTTAGCTAAGAAGGAGTCTTAGGCGAAGTAGTCGCTAAACGGGGTACTTAATAACCTAACGTTATAGAAAAGGATACTAACCTAGTAGGAAGGCCGGTAGTAGGGCCGGTAGCGCTACTACTAGCGGGGATTAGAGGGCTAAAATACAAGCCTAGTATAGAAGGGTAACCTAGTAGGGGGGAGATAGGACCTTTATAAGGGCTTAAAGAAGCCGGAGAGCTCTATAATAGTCTAGTTACGTATAGATAAGATTAGGTTTAACTACTTCTTATTTATTAGGAAGGTTCCTAGGATCCTAAGTCCTAGCTACCCGTATAGTATAGCGAGGTAGACCGGTAAATATATCCTACTATTCTATCTTAACTATTATACTAGTAGGAGTTAGATATTACTAGAGGCTAGGTTAGAAGATTATAGTACTATTCTCTTATTACTAATAGGGATAAAGGCGGTAGCGAGGTGGTTAACTAGGTTAGGCGCCCTCTACTAGTTTATACTAGTAAAAGAGATATTAGTAAGAATTAATAGAGAGGACGGGCTCCGCCCTAACTAAAGAGAAGAGAATATAGTTAATAAAACCTTGGTATTATAAATAGTAGACCCGACCCCTTAATATACCGCCCCGATAGTAGGCCTATTAGGGGGGGGAGGGAAGGAGCTGAATAATAGTATAGCCTGCGGATAGTAGGTAGAGTTTTTATCCCTTAGCTAGGTTTCTCCCCGAACGACAGGTACGCTAGGCGTACCCCTTAAAAAGTCTACCCTTATTAGCTTTAGCTAGTATAGGAGTATAATTAATTAATTAATTAATTAATTAATACTTATATTAATTAAACTATATTCTAGATCTAAGAGTCTATCTATTATTTAATAGGTCCTCTTATTATTAATAATAGCCTTAGGCTAAGATTTACTTAGATCTATATACTAGATAGTATATAGGAGTAACTAAATATTTACTATTAATATTTTAAGAATTTAAATTAAGATACCCTTACTTTTATTTAGTATACCCTCTAGTCTATTAACTTATATATCTAGGGGTTTAAATCTATTATAATATAAGATTAGCTTAGATTAAGCTAAGTTAGCCTAACCTAGCTATTTAGCCTAATTAATTTATTAAACCCTTTTAGATTTAGTAAACCCCCTTTTATCTAAAGTTAAATATACTTTCCTAATTAAATTAGATTCTTAATAATTTAATTTCTACCTTATATTTTTATCTTACTATCTTTCCTTCTTTATCTTTTATCTTTTATATTAGATTAGACCCTACTAGTTATAATAATATATTAAGTAGCTTTATCTAACTATTAAGTAATTATCTTAACCTTATTTTATAATATTATAAAAGATCTACCTTCTTAATAATACTTTTATATACTAGATTAAGTCCTTAATTCTTAATAATCCTAATTATTAACTTAAAATAGAGAATTCTATTAAACCTACTTATAAAGAGGAGCGTATATAAATACTATTTACTTAGATAAGTAGTAACCCTATTACTTTTCTAAGATATATTAAGAACCTTTAATAATAGGTTATTACTATTACTACCTCTACTATTAATACTCTTATAATAGTTAAAACCCTATCTCCTCCTCCTTAAGCCTAGAATTTAATTATAGACTTATAAGTCTTAGTTATAATAATTAACACCTTTACCTAAGTATTATATAATAGTACTCTACTAGCCTCTCCTTCTACCTCTACTATTCCCGCTATTTTTATCTCTAAATCTAAGAAGCTCCCTAATATTATTAAATATAATAGGGATATAAATAAGTTAGATATATAAAAATAAAATCTTATTTATAAAATATATATAAAATATAATTAATATTTAATTAATTAAAAGAAAATCAAATATAATAAGAACTATCTTATTATTAAAAAGAAAGTTTATAACCTTATAAGCTAATATTATATTAATAGGCTTTATATCCTAATTAATTTTAAGGACTAATAAAAGAAGCTTTATAAGACTTATAATAACTTATTTAAAGTTAAAGATACTTATACCTACCTTTATAATACTTTTAGATAAGATAATTTAAGCTTTAATAAATATTATAACCTTTTCTCTTAAAAGAAGGAATAATCTTAAATAAAATTAACTTCTCTAATTAATACTTTAAAGAAGAATATTAATTATATTACTTAAATTAATATTATATCTTAGTAAACTTTAATAGGAATAAAATTATATAGCTTTAAAGAGTAGGTTTAAGTCTACTTAAATATTAATAAGGAAATCTAATAACTTAAGTATTATATACTAAGATATATAAATATTTTAGCTAAAATAATTTTTTTATAAATATAAGTTATAAGTTAAGGAAGAACTTACTTATATTTAATAATCTTATAAGGCTTAAGTTTATCCTATCCCTTCCTATTATTTTTATAACCCTTATACTTATTATACCTTTCCTAGAAGGTAAACTTATAAACTTTAATTTAATTATAACTTATATTTAAGGCTAGTAACTTTAGATACCTAGAGTTAAAGATATTTATAATAAGTAGAAGTTATATTACTATTATAAACTCTAATACCCTAGTAAGACTACCTAGGAATATCTTAATAAAGGTAAGTTAAGGGTCTTATATTTTATAAATATTAATAATACCTTTAATATTAATAAAGGAGTACCCCTCCTATTAGAAAATATCTAATTCTTATATAAAATTATATATAAGGACTTAATTCTATTTTATTAATTTCCTTCTACCTCTTAGCCTTATTATTTTTACCTCCTTTATAATTATATAAAAAGTTTTCTATCTATTCTACTTTAAAGCTATTTAAGATTAATCTTATATTTTAAGATAATTATATAGTTATCTTAAATACTTTATATTAAGTTTAATTTAAAATATTAACTCTTATCTTTATTAATTATAAAGCTTCTATTTATATTTTTATTAATAAGATACTTATATAATAATACTACTTTTATTTATATTTAATTAGATACCCTTATTACCTTTAAGGGTTTAATAGATAACTTATACTTATAAGTAATATAACTTATATAATAGAAATAATATTTATATTTAATATTTATATCAAGAGACTTTTCTTATATATTATAAGATTAAAGTATTACTTAATAATCTTAAGTTATTTATAACTCTACTACTATTTTATTTTTATTAATTTTAGATTAAATATTTTATCTTTATTTTTATTCTTCTACTCTAGCTATTATTACCTAGAATCTATTATAGTTTAAGCTATTATTAAGAAGGAAGAAAAATTCCTTTTTATTAAAGAATCTTATAAAGTTTAAGAATTTAAAGATTAATAGTCCTAGTCCTAGCTTTAAACTACTTAATTATCTAGCTTAGTCTTAACTTAGAAAAAGTTATTTATATCTTAATCCCTAGTATAAATTTAAGATTTATTAGTTCTTAACCTACTTTAAAAGGAGGTATCTAATCTAACTTAAAAGGAGTTACTTAATTTAACTTAAAGGAGTTACTTAATCTATCTTAAAAGGAGGTTCTTAGCCTAACTTAAAAGGAGTTACTCTACCTTAATTTAACTTAACCTAAGTTAAATTTAATTTAATCTAAGTTACCCTAGTTTTTATCCTAAGTCTTAAGTTAAGTATTAAACTTACCTATACTTATATTAAATCTAGAAGAAGACCTTTTTAATTAAATTAACTAAGCCCTTTAAAAAAGTTATAATCTTAAAATTAAATATTAAAGTCCCTTATCCTATTAAATATTTAGTTAAAGACGTACCTAATAAATTTAAAAACCCTTAATCTACCTAGATTTTTATAAAATTAGAGCTTATATATTTAATTATATTAACTAGTTTAAAGATATAAAAGTATTTAATATTACCTTTAATAAAATTAATTATTATTTTAAGATTTAGATTAATTGATTAATTAATTGATTATACTCCTATGCTAGCTAAAGCTAATAAGGGTAGACTTTTCGGGGGGTACGCCTAGCGCACCTGTCGTTCGGGGAGAAACCTAGCTAAGGGATGAAAACTCCACCTATTATCCGCAGGCCATACTATTATTCGGCTCCTTCCCTCCCCCCCCCGACAGGCCTGCCATCGGGGCGGTATATCGAGGGGTCGGGTCTACCGTCTGTAACACCAAGGTTTTAAGATTTAGAAATTTTAATCCTATTATCTAATTATAAGGAATCTTAATTCCTTTATTTAAAGAAAAGTCTTTACCTTATCTTAATCTAAAAAACCTAGTACTTATAAAGGTAATTATAACCTAGCCTTATAAAAGATAGAAAAGGAATTTTATCTTACTACTATTACTATTTAAGAAGACTTAGAAGCTTATTAATAAAGTAAAAATATTAATCTTACTATTAAGCTTCTTTAATATTATTATAAGTTCCTAGATATCTTTTTAAAAAAAAATATTAATACTTTATTAAAGTATTACTCTTATAACTATACTATTAACTTTAAAGAAGATATCTAGCCTCTAGCTACTACCTTATATAGTATAAGTTATAATAAAATTAATAAACTATATTAATACTTTAATAATAACTTTATTAAGGGCTTTATCTAAGCTAGTAAATCCTAGTTTATATCCTTTATCTTATTTATTAAGAAGCTTAATAGAGGCCTCCGCTTTTATATTAATTATTAAAATTTAAATATTACTAAAATTAAGAACTACTATCCCTTACCCCTTATTATTAAAACCCTAGATTACTTAAGTTATACTAAGGTATTTATTAAGCTAGATATTATATTAGCTTTTAATTACCTCTAGATTTATAAAGGAGATAAAGAACTTATAACCTTCTATATTTAATTTAAATTATTTAAGTACTTTATTACACCTTTTAGACTTTATAATAGTCCTACCTTATTCTAGTATTATATTAATAATATACTCTAAGAATATTTTAATAATTTTTATACTATTTATCTAGATAATATTCTAATTTATAGTAAAATAGAGGTAGAATATAAAATTTATATTAAGTATATCCTTTAAAAGTTAAGGGTTATAAGACTTTAAGTAGATATTATTAAATATAAATTTTATATTTAATAGGTCCCCTACCTAGGCTTAATTATTATTATTAAAGGGGTTAAGATAGACCTATTTAAAGTTAATACTATTATTAATTAGCTAACTCTAATTAATATTAAAGATATTTAAAATTTCCTTAATTCTATAAACTTTTATAAGAGGTTTATTTATAATTATAATATAATAGTTATATTATTTATTAACCTAATATATAAGGATATACCCTTCCTCTAGAATAATAATTATTAGAATACCTTTAATATCTTAAAGAAAGCTTTTACCTCTAATATTATCCTCTATTATTATAATCTTAATAGAAAGATTATAATAGAAATTAATACCTTTAACTTTATATTATATAATATCTTATCTTAGTATAATAATAATAATATACTCTACCTTATAATTTACTTTTCTAAGAAGTATAATTATAAAATTTATAATAAAGAACTTATAATTATTATTTATACCTTTTAAAAGTAATATCTTAAGTTAGAAGGTTTATCTAAACCTATTAAAGTAATTATTAATTATAAAAACTTTAAGTACTTTATATTAATTAAAGAACTTAATTATTATTAAGCTTATTAAAGTAAATTCCTATCTTAATTTAACTATTAAATTATTTACTATCCTAGTAAAGTAGGAGCTAAATTTAATTCCCTTACCTATTATTTAAGAGACCTCTTTAAAAAGGGAGATACTTTTAACTTATATTATATTATTTAATTTAATATAATAGAGCTTTATTTAGAAACCCCCTTACCTTACTACCCTATTACCCTAGCTCTTATAAATATAAAATCTAAGCTAGAACTTAAAGTTATAAATTATAAACCTTAATTTAATTTAAAAGTAATTAATTTTAAAGAAGACCCCTAAGATACTTTAATTTAAACCTTATAAGATTAAGCTTAGAGTAATAACTAGTTTACCCCCCTTATCCTTAAAGCCCTCTAGAGTAGAACTCGCTATTATAATAAAATTTAGTTAGTTAAATATATAAAATAAGATAATTCTTTATATTTTTAAGATAAAAGATATATTTTAAACTTAATTTATTTTTATTTATTTTAATTTAGCTTACTTATAATAGTATTCTAGGTAGATATATTAAAAGAATTAATTATTATAAGCTAGTTAATAGAGTATATTAATAATTAAACTTATATTACTTTATTAAGTAATTTATTTATAATTATTATATTTATACCTATTCTAAGCCTTTTAAATAGAAGCTTTAAAGCTAGCTTTATCCCTTATTTATCCCTAAGTATTAATAGTATAATATTTTTATAAATTATATAAGTCCTCTTCTACCTAGTACCTTTATAAAAAAAAATATTATTATATCTTTATCTTTATTAATTATCTTATTAAGATAAGATACTTTATCCCTACTACTTTTATAAAGGTAGAAGAAGCTTTTTATACCTTTTATACTAATATTTTTAAACTTTATAAAATACTTAAATATTTTATATTTAATTAAGGTATATAATTTACCTTTAATATTTAGGAATATCTTTATTAAATCCTTAAGATAGATATTAGACTATTAATTAGTTAATATCCTTAAATTAATAGCTAGATAGAACGGGCTAATACTATTATAAAATATTACCTCTAAGCCTTTATAAATTATATATAAGATAACTAAGTATTATAATTACTAGGAGCTAAGTTTACCTTAAATAATATCCCTTTTATAATTATACTTATATTACCTTTTATAATTAATTTAAGATAAAACCCTTACCTTACTACTTAGTCTAGGGTAAAGCTAATAAATATTAAAGAGTTTATTAAGAAACTTAAGGATATTATTAATTACTTTTAAAAAGAAATATTAATTACTTAAGCTATTTATAAATCTTTAATTAATTAAAAGTACTATCTTTACTCTTATTACTTCCTAAGAGATTTAGTTTAATTATATATTAAGAATCTAAATATTACTTACCTTATAATTAAGCTAGATAATTATTATATAAGTCCCTTTCCTATTAAATATATTTTTAATAACCCCTTAATTATTAAATTTAACCTTCTTAAGTTTATAAAGATTTATTTAATCTGTTATATTAATCTCTTATAATATATAACCTAGGATCCCCTACTTAGATAATACTAGGAACCTTACGCCCTTATTATTATTAAAGATAGTAAGCGTAGCTAGTATATTAATAGTATATTAAATTCTAAGCTTAATTAATATTTCTAGCTACTACTTCTTAAGTATTTTATTAACTAGGAGTCTTATATCTTTATATAAGAACTATTTAACTTCTTTAAAAACTATTAATAAGCTATTAATAAGTTCTACTAAGTTAACTTATTAGCTACTAACCCTTATATTCTACCTTATTAGGTTCTTTATTATTAATACTTTAACCCTAAGCTTTAATCTACGCTTAATCCCTTATTAAATTTAAGTTATTTTAAGTTAAATTAAGTTAGCTTAATTATTTAATCTTTATTAAACTACCTTTAACCTTCCTAAGTTAAATTAAAATAGTCTTAAACTTTAATACCTACTTTATTTATCTTAAGTTAAGTTAAGATAGTTTTAGACTCTAGTCTTATTAACCCTCTTAAATTAAATTAAGATAATCTTAGACTTTAGTACCTACTTTACCTATCTTAAGTTAAGTTAAGATAACTTCAAACTCTAACTCTATTAACCTTCTTAAGTTAGATTAAGATAGTTTTAGACTTTAATACCTACCTTACTTATCTTAAGTTAAATTAAGATAGCTTTAAACTTTAATCTTATCCTCTTTTATCCTAAGTTAAGCTAAGATAGCTTTAGACTTTAATCTTATTATCTACCCTTTTAAGTTAGATTAAAATAGTTTTAAACTCTAGCTTCTATCTTTTATTATCCTAAGTTAGATTAAAATAGCCTTAAACTCTAGTTCTACCCTTTATCCTCTTAAGTTAGATTATACTAGTCTTAGACTCTAATTTTCTACTAATACCCCATTTAATTAGATTAATAATAGACTTAAAAGTTATCCTTTAAGAACTTTATCCTTTATTCTTTTATATCCTTACCTTTACTTTTATTCTATTATACCTACTAATACTTTATAAGAGTTTAGCCTTTAAAAGGGGAGCTACTATTATAGTATAAGATTAACTTAAGTTAGGCTAAGTTAGCCTAACCTAGCTATTTAGCTTAATTAGTTTATTAAATCCTTTTAAATTTAGTAAATCCCTTTTTATTTAAAGTTAGATATACTTTCTTAGTTAGATTAGATTCTTAGTATTTTAATTTCTATTTTATATTCTTATTTTACTATCTTTCCTTCTTTATCTTTTATCTTATATATTAGATTAGACCCTACTAGTTATAATAATATATTAAGTAGCCTTATCTAACTATTAAGTAGTTATCCTAACCTTATTTTATAATTAAATCCTATTATAACCGCCTTAAGGAAGATAAACTATAATATCCTATTAATATAATAAGTATTTATATTTAATAGTATTATAACCCAGTTATCCCTAGGGTTAATAGGTCTAGGTTAATCTCGTAGAGTAGAGTATTAAGGACTAGATAAGTAGGCTTCGTACTAAACTAGTCTAATATAGATATTATATTATATTTAGTATCTAAGAGATTACTAAATTAATAATATAAGTTAAGTATAAAGCTCCTATCTAGATAGAAATCCACGCTATCTATATAGTTATAAGAAATCCTATTAAGAGGTATAATTTATATAGATCTAGTATCTAACCTATCTAATCTACTAAGTAGTTTAGGTAGGTCTTTTAATTAATTTATATTACTATAATAAGATATACTCGTACTATATATATTATAAGACCCGTTTAACTCGCTTATAATATTAGGTCCCCCTCTATTAACTTTTATCCTAAAAGTTTCCTATCTTAATTATACTAGCTAATAGGTACTAACTTCCCTTATTATTCTATTATTATTAGTTAATTAATTCTATTAATATCCCTTCTCTAGTAATACGCGTATACTAGAACTATTTAAAAGCTAACTATCCTAAGAAGTATAAGGTTAGTAGCTTATCTAATTATTATATTAAATACGCCCGTCTAGGATATACTTATAATCTCGTACCCTTCTTACTTATAAGGTAGGCCCGGATTAAGTAATAACGGGTATCTAAGGCTAGAGAAGTAAAAGAGACTTTAGCTAAGTTAAATCGCCTTTATACTAAGGTTAAGGTACTAGAGAAGAAAAAGCTAGAAATAGTGGAAGGTGAAATTTAGAATATTAAGGAATTAGAACAGGAGGAGTAAGCTACGGCCCTTAGTCTTAATAACTTCCTCTTTAATATTTCTTCTAAATAGGTCGAGATACCTATAGATTTTAACTGGTCTAGTTTTATAGGTTCTAGTAGAATTATTATAAAAGGATCTAATAGTTTATAAGGTTCTTAATTAGTTCCTAGGTACTTTTAGAGTCTTTATATCCTTTCTATCTTATAAGGTAATACTAACCTTCTTTTACTAGGATTCTTTCTACTTTAAACTCGGTCTCTTCTTTAATTATATAATAAAATGTTTCCAATAAGGGTATATTTAAATCTACTAGCTCTAACTTAGAAATATAGAATACTAGGTATACTTTAATATTAGGTAGAAGATTTAGTTTATAATTAACTAGTCCCTTTATCCTTTAAATAGAAAATAGTCTAACCTTAATATAATCTAGTTTCTTACTTAGTTTCTTTATTTTAAAATCCTTTATAAGGAGGTAGACTTTATCCCCCTCTTTTAACTAAGGATATATTTTCTTTTTTCTATTAATATACCTTGCTATTTTATTATTTACCTTAAGAATTATACCTTATATATCCTTATATAGTTACTTTATCTTTAATATAAGTACTATTACTTTATTTATATCTAGGCTAGGCCTTAGGTCTAGGAATATATTTACTTATCTTCTATAATTTATAAAGAATAGAGATAGCTTTATTATATCTAACTACTTATTATTAAATACTAACTATACTATTAATAATAATAATACCTAATTATTTTATTTAATATTTATATAATATCTAAGGTATATTTCTATTATTTAATTACTCTATTCTATTTATCTATCTATTTATAAGTAATAAGCTATTAATATTTATAGCTTTATTCTAATTACTAATATTAATATCTTCTAATAATTTAATATAAAAAGCTTGTCTCTATTAGATATAATAGACTTAGGTATACTATAATCTCTTATAAGCCTATTAAAGAGAATAAACCCTAACTACTTAGTAGTATAGGTCTCTTTAAATAGTATTATAATTATATCCTTTATTAGTTTATTTATAATAACTATTATTAAGTTATAAACCTCCTTTATAATTAGGTCTCCTAACTTAGGTAGTTTTACTATAAAGTCTATTATAATATCTTTTTATAATAAGTCTAGTACTAGCGTAAACTAAATTTACTTATATTTTATATAACGTGCCGATTTATCCTATTAATACTAGATATACTCCTTAATATATCCTTTAACCTTAACTTATAACCCTAGTATAACGTATATCCTTCTAATAAGTTTAACTATCTTAGTAACCCCTAGGTGTCCTTATAATAGGTTATTATAATAATCCCGTACTACTTCTTTAGTATATAATTCTAGTAAGTAAAGCTTATCCTTATACTTTAAGAATTTATCTCCTAGTTATTAACTCCTTAATTTCCTTACTAGGTTATTAATCTTATATCCCTTCTAGATAGTATCTAAAATTCTAGGGACTTAGATATATATAATTACTACTAATATTTATATTAATACTAGTAATCTATTATCCTCTATATTTAAGATTAGTTTTATTATTATATTCTTAGTTCTTATATAGTCTAACCTCCTACTAAGAGTATCTACTTAACTGTTATCTTTTCTAGGTATATATACTATTTTAAATTTATACTATCTAAGTAATTCTAACTAATAAACTTATTATTAATTTAACTCCTTTATTATAATAAAGTTAACTAGATTCTTATAATCTATTATAATAGTTAAGTCTAAGTAGCTCTTAGTATATACTCGCTAATATTATAATATATATATTATAATAAGTAGTTCCTTATTATATATATTATAGTTCTATTCTACTAGTATTATTTTCCTAGAGAAATAGGCTATTAGATACTATTTCCCTTCTATTATTTAATATAAGTAAGCCCTAATTACTAGATCTAAGGCGTTAGTCTCTATTTATACCGGTTTATTAGCTTAGAAGGTTCTAAGTACTAGTAGATCTATATAAGATTACTTTAAGATCTTAAATACTTTCTTTTAAGCTATATCCTATTTAAACCCTATATCCTTTTTAGTAATATTAATTAAAGGGATAGCTTTCTTAGAATAGTCTTAAATAAATTTATAATTAAAGTTTATAAATCTAAGGAAACTTTAAACTTCTTTAATATTTATAAGTACTAGCTATTTAAGTATTACCTTAACCTTCTTAAGGCTTATCTAAATACCTTTTATACTAATTATAAATCCTAGGAATTCTACTAATTCCTTATAAAATTTATATTTATCTAGGTTAAGGAATAGTTTAGTATTTATAAAGTATAATAAAACTTCTTATATATACTAGATATAAGTATCCTCTTCCTTAGAGTATATTAAAATATTATTAAGGTAAGTAATTATTATTTAATCTAAGTACGTCTTTAATATATTATTAATTAATACTTAGTAGGTTATTAGTATATTAGTAAGTCTAAATAATATTACTAAATACTTATAATAATTATAGTATATTTAAAATACTATTTTCTATTCTTTACCTTCTTTTATCTAAATTAAATTATAAGCTCCTTAAAGGTCTAGCTTAATAAATACTTTGGCCTTACTAAGTTAATCCTATAACTCACTAATATTTAATAAAGGATACCTATTCTTAATTATAATATTATTTAACTTTTAATAGTTAATATAGTGTCTTAGCTTTCTATCCTTCTTTAATATAAAGAGGATTAGATATCCTACTAGTAATTTAGATTCTTAAATAAATCCCTTTTCAAGGTTCTCCTTAATATACCTATAAAGTACTAAGAGTTCCTTTTTTAAAAGTATATATATTAGTCTAAATATCGGCTCCTTACTAGGTTTAAGTTTAATCTTATAATCTTATAATTAATACCTAGGTAACGCTTTTATAGTTATCTCTTCCTTAAAAAGCCACTTCTACTTTTTATACTAATAAGGGATTATAAAAGGTTTATCTTTTCCTTTAATTCCTCTAACTTATTTACCTAGCTAACCTCTATTAATATATATTAAGTTAGACCCTTTCTTTTAAAAGTTATCCTTTTTCTTTTAAGTTAAGGTTATATATACCTTAACTAGTTTATAATTCTACTTTTTATCTATTATTATCTACTATTAACGTATAAGTTAGATCCTAGTAATATCTCTAGTTTACTAAAATATAAGTACTCCTTCTTATTAATCTATAACGGGATTATATTCCTTTAATTAAGGTATTCCTAAAATAATATAATACGTAGCTATTATAATAATATTAAAGGAAAGCTCCTTATAGTAGTATTAAATAATAATAGGTAGTAAGGTTATCTCCTTATCTACTCTCTCTAATAGTTTTAGTCTATTAACTCCCTATAAGTTATACTAATACTTCTTCTTATAAGTAGGTAGGCCCGTTAATTATACTATTTCTTAAGAGATAAAGTTTCTAATTACTCTAGAATCTATTATTATAATAGTCCTTTAACTATTAATATTTACCGGTATATTTATATATATATTATACTAGGATATATATAAGTACTATATAGGGGTTAATATATTTATCTCCTTATACTTCCCCTTAATATAAGGGATTACTCTTTTCCTAATATTAGGAGGAATCCTATAAGCTTCTTCTATTATATATACTTTTTATATATATTATAAAAGTATACGTACTAATCTATTAAGTAATACTCTCTAGTATTCTTATTATATTTAAGATATATATAAAGTATACTATACTACCTCTAGTTATAGCCTAGGAACTACTTTCTTAATCTTTTAGCCCTAAGGTACTAGTAGTAATCTATTACTCTATATTCTTTCTAATCCTTATATCTATACGTAGGAACTACCGCGATATTACCTAGCTATATTTTTACTATATAATAATACTAGTAATAGTATTTTATATATACTATCTAGTATATAATACTATATTCTAGATAGTTTAGATTATTATAATATTTAGTTATTAGTAATATATTACTATACTTTATCCTATATTCTTTAAGCTTAGATTTTCCTTTTAAGTCTTCCTATATTTCTTCTTCTTAATCCTTAGATACTAAGGTATAAGGTTTAGATTTATTTAGAGATTTAACTAATTCATTATTATCGGCTATTAAATTACTCTATCCTAAATTATCCGTCTCTATTCCTTATCCTTACTTATTCTTTTCCTTATAAGCCTTATAATTATCTTCTATCTTAAGTACTTATAATCTACTTTAGATTTCTTTAAGATATTTATTAATTTATTTAATATTCTAGCTTCTCTTTATAACTTCTTCCTAAAGCTTATAATAGTATTATTAAGTCTCCTAGATATTTACTTATAATAGATTAAAATAGTTAAGTAAATTTATTATAATTATATCGATTTCTCTATTACTAAACTCCGGTTTAAATAGATCTTCTATAAGTCCGTTATTCTTAATAGGTACCTTTTCTAGTATATTAAGCTACAGTTATTATACTATATTCTTTAACCTATACTCTCTAGCTATATAACCTAGCTTACTATAGCTATAGTAAGTAATTACTTTCTTACTCCTACTTTACTACTTCTTACCTCTAAATACCCCCTTCTTTACTTTCTTTATAAAGTTAAGTTCTATTGATATAGGTTTATAAGGATCTCTCTCCTTATAAATTAGGTAGTAGGGTTTTATAAAATACCCTAATTATCTAAATCCTCTAGTACCTTTATTATACCGTTTTTCTATTATTTATTTAAATAACTTATTATTAATATTAATAGCTTCCTTTATAAGGTTATCTAAGGTATCTAGGACTAATCTAGTCCTTATAAGTTTATCCTTGATATTATCCTTTAATTCTTAATAGTATATTATTATAAGAGTATTATTATCCTAATCTATTTATATTAAGTACTATTAAAACTAAGTAAAGTACTTTATAACTAACTTCTTTTATATTAGATACTAAATAATATATATTACTACTTTATTCTTATTTAATAGTTTAAAGACTCTTTAAATCTCTACCTTAAACTTAGTAAAGCTTTTAAACTATATTTTAATATTAATATTATTATTATTATTATTATCTCTATACTTCTTCTAGAATAGTCTAATCTATTTCTATATACGTCCTTATATATAAGTAATTATAAAGGTAGTTTATTTCTTAATTAGAAGTTCTATTTCCTGAAAGGTAATATATAATTTAAGTTATATAAGCTAATCTTTAAGTTTATCTCTATCCCTATAATAGAGATCTAGTTATATAACTTTAACTAATTTTTTATTTATATTATCTATTATTAAATATTATTAGCTAACTTAGCTTAGGGTAGGTTCTCGTCCTAAAGTACTTATCTTAAGGGTACTTAAAGTATTATAACCTAGTCGTCCCTAGGATTAATAGGTCTAGGTTAATCTTATAGAGTAGAGTATTAAGGACTAAATAAGTAGGCTTCGTATTAAACTAGTCTAATATAGATATTATATTATATTTAATATCTAGGAGATTACTAAATTAATAATATAAGTTAAGTACAAAGCTCCTATCTAGATAGAAATCCACGCTATCTATATAATTATAGGAAATCCTACTAAGAGGTATAGTTTATATAGATCTAGTATCTAACCTATCTAATCTACTAAGTAGTTTAGGTAGGTCTTTTAACTAATCTATATTACTATAACGAGATATACTCGTACTATATATATTACAAGACCTGTTTAGCTCGCTTATAACAAATAGCTAGATCTTAAATAATAAGATAAGGGTACTTATAACTACCCCACCTTTATAGAAGTTACCCGCGTTATAATAACTCTTAATAATACTATAAGAAGCCGTATTAAGTAGGATATCTATATTAAAACTATTAAGGGGGGCCTTATATTAATCCCTAATTAATATCTATCTTATATAACCCTCTAATATCTACTTCTATTTCTATTTAATAAATAATTATAGTATAACCGCCTCCTATTAGCCGGCTATTAGCTTCTAGGTAATTATCTACTATATATATCGCGACAGAACTATATTACTAGTACGCTTACCTAGTATACCTTAATTAGTAGTAATAATAAACTAGAGTAGGAAGAGGGTAACGACCTTAAGTAGGAACTTAACTAGAATATTAGTAGTAATAAGTATATACCTTAAGGTTATAATAGGTCTTAGTAAGTAATAAGATATTAATTTTATATAAAATAGATATAAGTAAGATTATTTAATATATTTTCCTAGTTATTTTCTAGACCTAAATCCGCTTAGTTATAAATAGTTCTAAATAATTTAAATCTAATTTAAATCTTATTTAAATAATTAGCTAATTTATATCTAGATTTAGCCTAATTTCTTTAATTATACTATTAATAGTAGATATCTATTTAACTACTAGGTTATTAATATCTAGATATTAATAGAGCTTAATAACTTAAATTAATACTATTAGAATTAATAGACTATTTAAGCGGACTACTACTCTAGCCTTATAAATAGACTTAGTACTAATCTAGATATCTTACTTAAAGATATTAATAGTAAGGTAACTATCCTCTTATTAATAATACTAGGAAGCCTATATACTATAAAAGTAAAAATATAAGATACTATAATAATAGTTTAAAAAAGGGGTAAACCTAAATTTTTTATTACCTTTAAATATAATCTTAAATAGCCTAATATTTAAAGCTTACTAATATCTAGTTAGATATTAGAGTACTATTATAACCGAATTACCTATATCTTTAATTAGAAGCTCTAGGAGCTAATAATAGACCTCCTTAAGTAATACGTCCTTAATATTTATATAGCCTACTATTATATTATTAAGTTTTAGAAGCGAGGTCTCTTATATACTTATATTCTCCTTATTATATAAGAAGAGGATTAGATCTAAATAGTTAGTAATATTAATAGTATTATTTAAGTATTTATCCCCCTTTAATAGGATAATAATACGCTATATAAGTTAATCCTATAATATATAGTTTATAATTACTATACTAGTATCCCTAGTAATAGATATTTTAGTTAGGAGAAAAATTATTATAGTAAGGCTTTTTTAAAGGATTTTTACTAAGAGATATCTTTTATACCTAATAGGAGTTATCCTTTTTATAAGCGTCTAGTTAGCCCTACTAAACTTAATTCCTCTATTAATAATTAGTAGGTTATTCCTTATAACCCGTACCTATTAAAGAAATATAGTACCTATATTAATATTAAGATCTATAACTCTATTAAGTCTATTTTCTATCTATATAAATATATTTATAAGGGACCTAATTAGGCTAATATCTCCCTTACTAAGAATTATATATATAATAATAATAATCCTACTCCTTATAACTAGTTATAATAGTAAGAGGAGTTAGTAGATAAGATTATAAAGTTCTAGTCCGCTTACTAAATTAGGTCTATTAAAGCTATCTAGAAGATACTCTTATTTAGTATAAGTATTATAAAGCCTTATATAAAGTATTTATAAATCTACCTTCTAAATTAATATTATACCCTTTTTAAGCCGGCTAATAACTAGGCTACTAATAAGGCCGCTAAACAAAAGCTAATAGATAGTAATAAGCTTTATAAGACTATATTAATAGAGTTTTTAAATATAAACTATCTTATTAAGGAAGCTTATAATAATAGTTAGCTATTACCTTTTATAAAATAGAATAGGAAATGTTCTACTATTATAAGGGATCTACTTAACTATCTATACGCGGATTTTCCTAAGGTCTTTACGTAGAATAAAAGAAATAAATATTAAAAAATATATAAAAGGGGAGAGACTCTTAGGCGTATTAATTTTATTAATCCTAAAATTAAGGATCTCTACTATTATTAACTACTTCTCTATTATATTAAAGGGGCTATATTATTTAATAACCTCTAGATAATAGATAGCTAGTTAATAGAATAGAAGGAGGCTTATATAAAGCTTAGGTTAACTAAAAATAATAGATATACTAAAAAGATCCTTAATAAGGGAAAGGATTTTTAGGGAGGTTATAAGCTATATAATCTCTTTATATTAATATTAATTAAACTTTAACCTACTTATACCCTTACCTTATAAAATAAGTATAAGGAGTATATCTTAAATAACTACTTATACTTCCTATAACAGGATCTTTTAATACTTTAGATACTAGATAATTATTAAAAGTAATAGTTATTTATAGAATAGTACGCCCTTTACCTAATTAACAGCTAATTAGAATATTAATTAACCCCTAAATATACTAAGGATCTAGTCTAATATAGCCTACCTATTCTAACGATTCTATTTAATAATTTTAATAATATTCTAAATAGACTTTTACGGGAAGAAATATCTTATAAAATTACCCCTAATAAGGCTAAGGTCTTATAAAATAGGTTAAATACTAATTAATACTACGCTATTAATTAGATTATCGCCGCTATTAATACTAATATAGATAATAAATTTAGTACTCCAGGTATACTATTATTCCTTAATAGTACTAGGGGGACTAGTAAGATAATAGTATAAAATACTATTATATAGAGGCTATATTCCTAGTAAAAGGTTACTCTAGTAGTAGCGTCTTCTAGTATTATATTAACGCTATTATAGGGAGGTTAGACTACTTACTTATAGTTTAAGATACCCCTAGACTCTAATACTACCTCCTTATATAGGATTAAGAAGGGTATAAATCTTACTAAGCTAATTAAGTAAGCTTATATTATCTTTTAAGATAAGTCTCTTATATAGAGTTAATATAATATAGAAGCTATTAGTTATAGCCTTTAAGATATCTATAATAATAACTAGGCTTATTTTAGGGGTAAGGTAGTCTACTTTTATAGTAACTTCTAATAAACCCTCCTAATTATTCTAGGAGGATCTAGTAGCTAGATTATTAAGGCGTATCTTTAAAAGGCCTATTTCTAGAATAAGGTTATATATTTAAATCTTACTATTAATACGCGACTTAATAATCCTAACCTAATAGACGTTATATATTATAAAATAGGACTAATTATAAGTAATATCCTTACTATTAATAATAGTATTAATATCTAGAAGAGCCCTACTACTAATAAAGATATATTATATTAGAATTATAGTTATGCCCCTAGAAATACTATTAATAGTTTAGTTAAGAATATCTATATTAATATTAGGTTAAATATTTCTTTAAGGGATTATCTATTAGAATAGGCTATTATTACTATTACTAATAAAGATATTATTAGTATTAATACTAAAATAATATTATATATCCCTAGTAATATAATAATATACTAGAGTATTAACTATATTATATTAGAAGAAGATAATAAACTCTTTCCTTCTAAGTACTTTTATAGGTTTTATAAACCCTTCCTACTATCTTATAAGCTATATATTAAGCTAGGCGTACTAGTTATACTTTTAAGGAACCTTAATCTACTATATTTATATAATAGGACCTAATTATAAGTAATAAGATATAGTAAATATATCTTTAAGGGGGAGATTATAAGTAATACTTATAATAGCGAGAAGGTAATACTATTTAAGATACTATTATAATCTAAGGAAAATAATAGGTAGACTCCTATCCCCTTTATTTATAAATAATACTCTATCTAGCTAGTATTTATTATAACTATTAATAAATTATAAGGCTAATTAATAAAGTATATAAGTATTAACTTATAAACTAGGCCTACTTTTAATTATAATTAGCTATATATAACTCTATTATAAGTAATAAGATAGGATAACCTTTATATTATTAGGCTTAAAACTCCTAAATATATATCTAGTTAAATAATAAGGAATATTATATATAAGTAGGTACTATTAGATAATAGGTAGACTAGGAATATAACTCCTAATATATTAATTATAACTAATTATTAGTACCTAGATCCTATTAATAGTTACTTAGTAGCCTATTAGAATACTAATAAAGATATTAGAAGTATAAAAATAGCCTAATATTATACTTAGTTATATAGTTATATCTTTATATTAAATTATAATATTAGACTTTCTAATAATAAAAATAAGCGGTTCTCCTATTTAATTTATTAAATATAGCTAGTTAAACTTTAAAGGGCTAGATTAATATTAGATTATAGTAACTCTTATATATAATAGATTCCTCTATATTAATATAATAAACCTAGTAGAACTATTAATAGTTATTATAAGAGTATAAAATATATATTATAATATAAGGGATATAAGGATTTAAGAATAATATTAAATAGCCTAGTAGTATAGAAGTTATTAATAGAATAGAATATTATTATACTAGATATCTTATAGTTAATTAAATACCTAATAGATAGTATTAGTCTTTTAATACTTCTATCTTAATAATAATAATATCTTTTCCTAATAATAATTAATATAATAAGTTATCTAATAATAGTATACTTAATTATACCTTATTAGTTCTAAATAGTAATATTATACTAGAGTTATAATATAAGTAGGCCTAATAACTATTTATTAATACTCTAGTACTAGATAACTATAATAAATAATCCCTTAGATTTAAAATTAATATTTTTAGTAATATTTACCTTATAACTCTTATAATACTTAATAAGGGTCTTTATATCTATAAAAGTTTATATATATATTTATTATATTTAGACTTAAATTTACCTTATAACTACTATTACTTATTAAGGAATAAAAGAATTATACCTTTAAGTATACTTTTCCTATATAAAAATCTTGAATTTTTATAGGTATTTTCTAGTAATTATATAAATATATATATTTTTAATAAATATTATTAATTTATATACTTTTATAATTAAGAAATTATAATTTTTACGCGTATATAATAATAAAGTATTTAAATTTAAAGTTTTATTCTATAAACATTATTTATTAAAATCTTTATAAAGATACTTTTATTACGCGCGTTATTATAATAAAATTAATAAAGTTCGTATTTTATAATATCCTTTTAAAGAAAGATATAAGCGAATAGAGTTAGTATTAATTACGCGAGGACTATTAAGTTATACGATTAATATTTCTATTCTACCCTTCGCTTTAAGGGTTCTATACTAATAGAATACTAGATTATTCTTTAAAATAAGGAGTAGATTATATATATACTTACTCTAGATACTAAGTAAATATAGAGACAAGTACTTTAGATAGAGGAGAATTAGAGAGGGTACAGGTTGTAATAGTAATGAAGACTATTTACTACTTGGTAGTAGCGAGTATATACGAACTAAGAGATATATAGTTTAATGATCTTATTGTTAAGCAAGGTACGACCTAAGATACAGGACGGTTTCTTTGTCTGACAAGAAAGAGACATATCATTCATCGTGTTCTAGCCCTTTACAATCTTGTTTATAGCGTCAATCACGCCCTCGGTGGCCGTTAAGTGGGGGCAGTGTCCCGTAGTCAGCTCAAAGGTTTGCACCGGGCGTCCCGTCTTCTTCATGCCTTCGACAAAGCTCTTCTGATAGTCCAACGGCACCGTCATGTCCGCCGTGGTGTGAATGTACGCTACGGGAATCTCGCGCCACGCGGCGTGCTTGATGGGCAGATACATTCCCTTGCCGTTCCAGCGCACCAGCGTGGCCAGGTACCGGTCGATCTCGTCGTCGGCGACCGCGCTGGGGCCGACCAGCAGCGTTTTGGGGTCGTTGTTCAGGCACGTATCGTCCTCAGCAAAGTTGAACGCGATGGGTATCAGGTCCATATGGCCGAATTCCTTGACCTTATCCATCATCCCCGTTCCCTCCGGCACCGCGAACGCCGCCAGGTAGACCAGGTGCGAGACGCCTCCAGGAAGGTTCTGCGCGGCCCGGCTCGCGCGGCCGAGGCCGACGAGCGCGTCGCTCCCGACCTGTCCACCGTACGAATGCATGATGCCCACGACGGTGTGCCCGGCCCGTACGAGACTCGAGACGTAGGCGCGGACGAGGTTGGAGTCGGTGTATAGGTCGGCGTTAGGGGGACGGGCCTGGCTCACATGTTAGTCGGCAGGGGATGAGGGGGCTTCGTTGAATCGAGGTCGAGGAGTGTGCGCGGGCATACCTGGTTTGTGGATGGAAGACGTGGGCAGTGAACTTCATAACCAGCTTTCTCGAGAGCCACGACGAGCTTTTCGTAGCTCTCGGGGACGTGCCAGCCACCGTGAATGATGACGAGGGTGGGTTTGACGGCGGACATGACTTCTTCTTCTTCTTCTTCTTCTGTGTTCGGAGTGCGCACGCACGGAACTTGGTGATGTTAAAGGGAATTGATGCCGACGGACCTCTAGCTTGAAGAATTCATCGAAGGTTTACAAACAGCGGTAGAAGCGAGGAGGGCACTATTCAGCAGTGAAGAGGTTGTTAAGGCTACTTCAACGCCCGCCTGCCGGCGCGGTAGCAGCGATCGGTGCGATACGGCAGCAGGGTTTGAAGACATTCGCGGTCGAAGGATCGATTGGTTTGAGATGATTGGCCATCTCGTACTACTACGGTGATACGACGCAGTAGTGCGTTGATAATACTATTACAAAATCCTGCACAGTGCTGCATCCTCCGCCGCAGGATGTCTTTCATGCTGCCACTGTGGTGGAGTTTCAGCTCCCACCGATCTAGACATAGATTAGGAATTACTGCCGAACATTTATGTACACCACCTTCATTCAATCCTTAATCGATACCCTATTGGTTAGCTAGTGGTCCGTGCCGCCTCCGTGCCGCCGAGCTGAGTTTTTTCTGGTTTCAGTCGCTTTTCCTTCCCAGGCAGGGATATTTATTGGCCAACTCGTCGACAGGTTTAACAGCGCATCCAAAAGCGATGCAGACGTTTGCGAAATGGCTTGCATGTGATTTAGTGCCGGACATACTTTTTCGTCCCTTTCGAGAGGACTCCCCCGGCCCTTGTTGAACCATGCGTATATGTAATCATATAATACTACAGGGTGTATTAGAAGATAAGTTGCTATAGCAAACAATAAACCTATTAAGAATAATATAGATACTATACGATTTTTACTTATTATCACAGATATACCAGATGTTATAGAAATTAAAGAAATAAAATCTAAAATCTCACCTCTATATCTACTAGTAAAAGTTTTATATACTACATATAAAGTATTCATTCCATTATAATAATTAAATAAAAATTACTATCTTACTAAGTTTAACTGTGCCCTACTATATCACCATGTCGCAGCTTACTTGGCGAGGGCTGTGCCTTACTATATCGCCATGTCGTAGCTTGCTGTAAACCTTCCACATCAATCTCCTGCACGAGAGGTGACTTCTTATTCCAGATACCTGATGATCAAGATAAAGCATAAGGATTGCCGTGTTCACTTCAGCCCAGTGGCGCGCTGATAATCATCCGGCTTCTTAACTCGTGGTTTCTCTTTTCTCATTTTTACTCCCCAGACCGCCCTGGAATCTTATCCACGAAGTGTATTCACTAACCACTGCCATTTGTCTTCCTTCACGTTTCCTCTCTCTCTTTGAGAGAATCATTATTGAGCATCGCTATCATGTCGACCGCTGGCGAGGTCCCCACGCATCACCCAAACGCGGTCAGCCCAGGCTACTTCACCTATGACATCGTGGCCAGCATCCTCACTTTCGTTGCGGCCGTGTGTGTCACGCTGCGCTTCGTCCACCGCGGTCGCACCAGCGACTACAGGTGGGACGACTGGGCCGTCCTCGCGTCACTCCTCTTTGACGTGGGCGTACTGATCGGTACCCTCTTGATCTCGGCGCCCTCGATCAGCGGCGCGGCCACCACATCACCACCTATACCGTCCCCGAGCTCAACAACTACCTCAAGATCGCGCTCGCGTCCAATGTCCTGTACAACGTGAGCGTCGCCTTCTCCAAGGCCTCCATCCTGCTCTTTTACCGCCGCATCTTTTCCATTGACCACCAGTTCCTGCTCTTCATGCGCATCATGGGCGTCTTGATCGTGGGCAATTGCCTGGCCGCCGCCTGCCCGTCCAGGCTCAGTGGAATGTCGGCATGAAATACACCACCTTCAACGACCGGGCGTTCTGGACCACCATGGCCGTTATCAACATTGTCCTGGATGTCATGATCCTGGGCATTGCTCAGTTCAAGGTGTGGAAGCTGCGTATGTCCGCGCGACGCAAGTTACTGATCTCTTTGGTCTTCTTACTCGGAGCCTTGTAAGTGTAACCTTGCGCAGTCGCTATATAGTAAGGTCGACGCGCTAACGTTCAAATTTAGTACGATTGTTACTAGCATTTTACGCATCATCTATCTTCTGACGGTCGATATAGCCGACCTTACTTGTAAGTCGTACCGGATACCCTCCCTATACAGGTCATATACTGCGCATACTAAGCCGTTCCAGACACTCTCACCACCGCAGGCATCTGGACTAACGTGGAGATGAATTTGTCCATCATATGCGCCTGCGTCCCCGTTATCTACAGCTACTTGCGCGTCAAGAAGGTAGACCGACGGACTACGAGAGCAAAAGGTACCTTGGTCACCATTGGAAGCGCCCCGGCCAAGTTCAAAGGTAGTCACAAGAGGAGCCAATATCTTGACAGTGAGGTTGGATTGTCCGAATCCGCCTACCAAACCATTGTCGAGACGGACGGGGAGACGCACAGCATGGAGCCCCTGGCTCCGATCCACATTCGAAAGGAATATCAGGTCAGCTAGGCTTCTGCTTCTTTTCACATCGGCATGGTCATCAAAATCACGAGGGTACAGATGACCACGCGCCAGACGACATGTAAATCTTATTAAAATTAGCAGAAAATTCCATATTAGTATTCATGTTAGATGTGACTTCGCGAAACCCTATGCGCGGAAAAGGCGTATGCAAGTAATACTAGTACGATTAGTTAACCTAAGGGCATATTTACGGTCTAGGTGACGGTATATTTATAGGAGTGAAAAAGAAGGTTAGCTGCTTTATTTTATAACTCTATCTGTAATATATAAACTGTAATAGTATTACAGGCTAGGTTTTAGCTAAGTAACTATAAAGAATTTACGTACCTTAATTCTTAGACGTATTAAGATAAGTAAAGCCCCTTTAAGTTTACTATTTTTACTAAACCCCTTTAGATTAATATTATACTAACTTCGCTATATATATCTAAGTTTATTTAATATATTTAATATTAATAATATTATATTTAAAGGATAATATTATAATATTATAAACTTTAGTTATAAAAACTTATTATTATAAAACATTATATATTTATATTATATTAATATAAATTAATTTATATAAGTTAATTATAAGATTATTTAAATAAATCTTTTTATTATTATTATTTAATTTATACTATTAATAATTATTATTTAATTTATACTTTAATATTATATTAATATAAATTAACTTATATAAGTTAATTATATAATTATTTAAAAAAGTAAAAAATTTAGAAAAAATTAAATTATTTTATTATTATTATCTTATATTATAATATTAAATCTTATTTAAGGATGGTAACGAGATCTACCTGTATATAGTACCGGCTATAAACCTTCTAGTATCTCGGTACTAGGAGAGCTAAGAGATCTTATAGTATTTTAGAAGTACCGTCTAGGGTTACCTAGTTATTATAGAATCGATACGTAGGTAGAGTATAGTAATAATAAGAATAGGAACGCTAACGCGATAGAAAAACAGAGAAGATAGAAGGAGAACTCTTAGAAGATTATAGTAAAAGATATAACGCGATAGAATATATAAATATAGATAAAAAATATATATTATATAAATACCCTTCTACCTCTCTCTAATATAGCCTCCGCTTCCCTACGTGTATTATAAACGCGATATACTAGTAATACTAGTAATACTAGTATAAGATAATAGAAATACTACCGATATAAAACCTTTATAGTATTATAGAATATATATAGTACTTCTATACCTATACCCGCCACAGGGTCTCTTATAAGGCTACGTCCTTATACTCCAGCCGATTCCGCTCCGTACGGTCTAGGTAGCTTAAGTCTACCTACCTTAGGGTAGTTATAGTATATATAGATAATAATAGTATAATAAAAAGATAGTAATATTATAGAGCTAGCCCTTCCTTCCTCTTAATAATCGAGTATAAGCTAGATAATATACCGGGTATATACTACCGCTATTACTACCGTATAACGGCGAGGATACTCTAGTCCCCTTCCTAGGTAGTCCTTATAATACGGTTATAGGTAGTAGGTACCTAACCTGAAACAGGATATAGGTATTAGACTCCTTACCTAATAGCCTATAAGCGTAATAGGGCCGCCGGTCTAGTTAGCTAATAGTACCTATTATCTTCTATATATATATACCTTAATAGTAGTAGCCGATATAACCGCGGTAAATATACCGGGTATCTACTACCTTACTATTATACGGCGGGGGGATACTTAGCCGTACCTAGGTAGTCCCTACGGTATAATAGTAGGTAGTAGAGGCCTAACCTATATAAAGATATATAGATATTAGCCTTCCTACCTAATAGTCTATAAATACGCTAGGGCCGCTAGCCTTCTTACCTAGTAGTACCTAGCACTAATAGACTAGTAGGTAAGTACTAGTTCTATTACCTCCCTTTATATATATACCCTCCCTATTATAAATATTATAACCGGGACTATAAGGAATTATCTATTATAAGGATTCATCTATTATATTAAACGGATTAGATTAAGAATAACTAGTAGAGATAGAAAAGAGAAAGGGGCTAGGCCCTAGACAAGGAAAAGAAGTTTTACTTATAGATGAAACTTTAGTGTAATAGGTAGTAAACCCGACCCCTCTACTACCTCCCTAGTAGTAGGCCTACTAGAGGGAAGGAGCTGTAAATAGTTAAGAGAACCGTAATTATCAGGTGGAGTTTTCATCCCTGTAGTAGGGTTTCTCCCCGAATAATATATACGTAATACGTACCCCTAAATAGCCTACCCTTATTAGCTTTTTAGCTAGTATAGGAGTATAATTAATTAATTAATTAATTAAACTACCCTTTATATAATATTACTATTACTTAAAGGCTTTAATAATTATTAATAGCTCTTAATTATATATCTTATACCTAGTCTTAATAGGTATGAATTTATAAGACTAGAAAGCTATTAGATATTAAGCCCTATTATTATCTTATTAGAATAAGATAGTAGTTATAATAAAATTAGATATATCTATTTTAATCTAAATTTTCTTATTAGGATTAAAATATATTAAGATAGGTATAATTATAAAGGTATAATATAGATTATAAGATACCTTCTCCTTATTAGCGCCTTATATAAATAGTCTTAACTTCTTCCTATCCTTACTACCTTTTAAAAGGCTAGTTAAGGGGGATACTATTTATAAATAATAGTATATAAAATACTAGTAGAAGTTTATAAATCTTAAGAATACTTAGATTTCCTAATATATAATTAATACTAGCTAGTCTTAGATAGTAAAAACCTTATAACTATTTATTAATATATTAGTAGTACTTATAATAAACTTAAAGAATTTTATTAAATTAGTATAAAATTTATATTTCGTTTAATTTATATAAAGTTAAAACTTTTATAACTACTTAAATACTTAATAGATATATTACTTATAACTTAAAATATCCTTTAAATAAATTAAAATGTTATTAAGGTATACTATATAAGTAATATCTACTAGGCCTATTAAAGCTCTATTAATATAGGCTTAAAAAGTTACTAGAATACTTACTAACTTAAATAGTATAACTATATATTTAAAGTAGTTATATTATATATAAAATACTATCTTCTACTTATTACCCTTATAAATATAAATCTTATAATAAGTATCCTTAAGATTTAATTTAATAAATATCTATATACTTTATAAGTAATTAAGTATTTTATTAATTAAAGGGAGAGGATAATAATTCTTTACTATTACTTTATTTAACCTATAATAGTTAATATATAATTATAAGCTACTATCCTTCTTTAGTATAAATAAAATAGAAGCCCTTATAAGGCTAGTAGACTCTTATATCTAGCCCTTTAACTTAGTATTATCTAGGTAGATATATAGAGTTTCTAACTCCCTTTATAATAAATTATAAATAGGCTTATAAGAAGACTTATAACTATTTATATTAATAATATAGTCCCTAGGCTTAAATAGGGGTAGTTATTCTACCTCCTTATTTAAAAAGATATCTAAAAAGTTATAAAGACTTTTAAGTAGCTCTAGTACTTTACTATTAGAGCTCTAGGTTTCCGCCTAGGATAACCCTATATAAATAATAGTATAAATCGCTAATTTACCTTTAAGGGTATTTATAAATACTTATAATTCTAGAATAGATACGCTAGTAGAGTCTAGTAGAAATTATTACTTTTAACTCCCTAGGTCTACTTATACCCTAGCTTCTAATAAGGTAGGTATATTAAGTACTATTAATAAACCCTTTTTATTAATTATATAGAGTATATTAGTATACTAACCTAGCTACCCCTAGCTATTAACTAGATAGTACTCTATCTTATACGCGCCGTAGTAATAGATTAACTAAATATTTATCTACTTAGGAATTAATAGCTAGTAGTCCTTTAAGGGCTTTAGAATATATTACTTAATAAAGCTTTAAGAGATAATATTAATCTCTACCCTTGTATTTATTAAGAAGTCTATATAATCTTATATACCTTATATATTAATAGAGCTACTAATATTAATATTATAAATTAATAATAAACCCCTTTTAATAAGTAAGCGCCCTAGTATTAAAGTCTTAATAGAGGCGCGCTTCCTTTTTCTAATTTAATAGTCCCTTTTCTAATAATATTAATAGGTATTATATTTAAGTTCCTAGGTATTTTAGGCCTATAATAGTCCTTATTATAGTACCCCTTCTTTCTATAATTAAAATATATTAATACTTCCTTAGTATCTAGTAAGTTACTATAACTACTAGCGGGTTATATCTTTATAAAAGAATTATTACCCCTATCTTAACTACCTTCCCTCTTTTAACCCTTATTCTATCTATTAGAATAATCCTCTTTTTTACTAATATAACTATTACCTACTATTATTCCAGCGTAATACCGCTAGTTATTCTTTGACTAAGTAGTAAGGGTAATTAGGCTTTCTTTAATTATAAGGAGGTCTTAGTAGTTTATAAGGGCCTTTTAAAGGTCTAGATATAACTTTATAAAAAAGTTAATCTATTAATATTCCTTTAGAAAGGGAGGGATTTATAATTTAATCTTTTTTAAATATATATTAAAGCTTTATATTAACTAGTTAGAGTTTTATTATATATTTAAATATAATTATATATTATAAAGCTAGTAGTTTACTAGGTCCTTAATAAGGTTTAATAAATATTAAGTAAAGTACTCCTAGGTAACTACTCTTCCTAATAATATCTTCTTATAATAATCTTATAATTTAGTAGGTTTACCTTCTAAGAATTATATAGCTTAAGTAACCTTTATAAACTTAATTAAGAATTTATTAGGTATTAATTAGAATATAATATCTATAATATAATATTATTTCTTATACTTATATATATTCTTCCCCTTATAAAAGGGTAAGTCCTTAGGCTTTAGGTAGCTCCTAGGGTATCTACTACTAGGCTCTTCTAACTAGCTTCTAATAGACTAACTTAGGGTCTAATATACCTTATATAAATACTTAGATTTAAAGGGTATTAATTCTCTATTAGGCTTAGTTTTAACCCTTATTATATCTTATCTAGTAATCCGCTAGTACTTTATTATAGATCTAGTAGGGCCTTATCTACTTCTACTTATAATTAAGCTACCCTTTCTTAGGTACCTTAAAGCTTTTTTTCCTTTATTAACTACTTTTCTTTAACTTTAATAGTAGTAATAAGTTTATTAAGTATAATAGTACTAATAAGGGTTTTATCTAAGATCCTATTATTATATATATTATTTATTACTTTAATATCTTTTATATTAAACTCTAGTATTATATTAATCTTATTATAATAGATTTCTAATATATTTTTATCTTACTTAGTATTAGATATCTTTATATTACCGTACTATTATAATCTAGACTATCTCCCTTTAAAGGTAGAGAGATTAGAACTATTAGGAACTAGATTAAGAGGCTAGTTCTTAAAGGCTAAAATAGATAGTATAAACTACTAATAAGTAGGTAGTATTATAAAGATAGAGTTAATACTCTAGTAACTTTATAATTATAAAAGAACTAATCTCTACCTTTTAAAGAGGTAGAGGGAGGATTATTTAAATACCCCTTAAAGAAGCTACTTAACCTCTTAAGTATCTAGATAAAAGGATATCTATTAGGATAATAAGAAGCTAAATTAATACTACTAGAATATTACTAGTAAGCCGTAGCTATACTAGCTAGATATATTAAGATATCCTAATAGATTTAACCTAGATACCTAAATTAATCTTCTCAAGACGTCTAATATACCTTATACTATTAGTCTTATAAGATCTAATCCTCTTATTAATAGTATTAGGATATAACTTAGAAAGAGCTAGGCGCTTAGAAGGTATTATTAGAGAGCTAGAGGAGCTAAATTTAATATAAGAAGGGTAATACTATATTATTCTAAGGTAGCTAGTATAATTTATATATTATAGATTATAAGAAGAAGTAATAATATCTATATTATACTATTAAAAATAAAAAAGAGGTAGAAAGAAAAATTTATTAATATAGTAGAGAGGTACTAAGATATAAGATAGTTAGATTAGATTAGTAGAGAAATCTACTTATTTAGATATATATTTTAAATTAATAGGCTAATTTTAATTATTTTTAAAGGGTTAAAAACCTTTAAGTAAGCTAAGTAATATAATTTATATAAAAAATATTATAAGGTAGTAGTATAAATATAAGTAGAATAAGAAGAAATATTAGAGTTTTAATATTTATACTAGTTCTAGAGAGGTAACTAGGATACTTATTAACTAACTAATAAGTTATAATAAGATTAGGGTCTTAATTACTAGATATTCTATTATAGTAAAGAAGATTTTAATTTTAAGTATAAGAATTTTAAATACTTTAAATATCTTATTTATATAATAATTTTTTTTATTATTATTTAATTTTAAAATATTTCTATATTTCTATATATTTTTATATAATTTTATTTTAAATTAGATAATTTTATTTATTATTTAAAACTATTATATTATTATTTCTATATTTATTTATAAAGAATAAAAAAAAGTTTTTATTTTTATTTACTAATAATAATATATTTTTAATATATTTTTATTTTTAATCTTTAATAATATTTATATATTAAGTTCTATAAATATTTATATTTAATTATAATAAATATAATTTTATCTTATCTTATTTATCTTTTATATATATTAAATATTTTATTAAATATTTTATAGTTATTTTTTATATTTTTCTTATATATTAAAATATTAATTTTAAATTTAAAGTATATATATTAATTAATTAAATTTATATTAAAAGAAAAACAAATAATAAACAATTCTTATAATTCTTATAAACTTTACTAGACTTCTTAAATACTAACTTAATATTTAAGGAGTTAGTAGGATTAGATATAAAATACTAAATAATTTTTAATATAAAGTAATTAAAACTAAGGGCTATAAGTCTCTTAAGATAGTACTTCTATATTACTAATCTAAAATATAAGGGTTAAATATAATCTATTATATAAAAGATAAAATACTAAAAGATAAGTAGTATATATAGAAATATAGAATAATAGTATATAAATTACTTAGTTATAATATTAGCTCTTATCTTATTAATAATAGTATATAAAATATTAAACCTTAATACTATTTCTAGTATTAATAAGATTTTAAGACTAGCTTCTTTCTACTTTATAAGTTTCTTATATAAATACCTAAAATTATACTAGTTATTATTATTAATATTATTATATTATAAGTAGTTAGATTAATACTAGTTATATTAATACTTATATTAAAGCTTATATAACTATTATTACTATTATTTATTATAGATTAGATAGTAGTAATATTTTATTTAATTAAGTAGGTACTAGTAATTAAGTAAATATTAGCTAAGTAGCTAGCTAAATAAATACTAGCTAGAAGAGTACTAGTTATATAGTTACTAGTAGTTAAGTAAGTCCTACCTAAGTAAGTACTAGCTAAGCGAGTACTAGTAAAGGGGCTACTAGTAGAGAGGCTACTAATTAAGTAGTTATAAGTTAAGTAGCTACTTATTAAATAGATACTTATACTAGTACTTTAAGCTAGTTTTCCTTATCTTCTTACTATAATAGAAAATATATAATTTAAGACCTTAAGCTTATTATAACTTATTAGTTAGTTTATAAGTACCCTAAATTCCTTTCCTAGACTAGTAAAAATATTAAAAGTCTAATATTTCTTTATATTCTATCTACTTATATATTAATACTTTATAATATTTTCTATTTAAATAAAGTTATATAACTTATATTAACTATTTAATACTTTAAAAGTAATAAAAATTAATATAGTAGCATAAAAGATATATTAAAATAAATAGATTTACTTATTAATATTAGTTTAACTATCTAATATTTTAGTATATCCCTACTACTTAACTAATTTTTTCTTTCTACCTTATTTTTATTATTTAATACCTTCTTTAATTATAGATATTATTCCTCCCTTATATAATTTATACCTTATAAGCTATATTAATTATCTTTAAAGTATATATTAGTATCCTTCTTATATTAAATATAACTCCTCTAACTCCCTATTAATACCTTTTAAGCGCGTAGCTCTTTCTAAGCTAGATCCTAATACTATTAATAAGAGGCTTAGATCTTATAAGACTAATAGTATAAGGCGTATTAAATACTTAAAGAAGACTAATTTAAGTACTTAAGTTAGATCTAGGAGCCTACTAATAAACCCTAGATATATTATATTAATAGAACCTTATTATAAAGAAATACTATTAGATACTTACCTTTATAACTACCTTAATAATAATATTAATCCCTAGTAGTATATAGCCCTTATTAATATAACTATTTAAGTAGTTATTTTATTAAGGAACTTATAATAACCTACTCCTCTAATCTTTAAAGAGGCTCCTTAAGAAATTCCTCCTCTACTACCTCCTAAGTATTATTTATATACGTATTACTAGTATACCTAGTAATAGGCTATTAAAGAAGATAATTCTAAGTATCTACCTCTAATTTAATAGAGCTTATACTAGTATTAAAATAATATATATTAAGGGCGGATACTAGATTAGAGATATTAAATATATAGGAATCCCTAGATAGTAAGAGATATAATACCCTACCTAGTTAATAAATTATTTAACCTCCTTATAAATAGATATTTATATTATAATATACTCTTATATAAAAAATACTACTAGGGGTAATTAATAGTTATATTATAATAGTAGAAAGAATAATTAGCTATCCCTTAATTAGTTATATAAGCTAGGTAATATTAACTTATTACTTAAAGGGCTAGAAAAGAAGGTAGAACTTAGGGTATAATTACAGGCTAGAAAGATATAGGATTTTAGTATAGGATCGAGGCGATTTTCGGACTAGGATGAGATATCCTATAGGATATCCTAGTAGTAAATCGCGAACTAGGCCTAATCGGGTAATATTTTTTTATAAGCTAAAAATATAGCCTAAACCCTAATTAAAGCTAAAAAAAGTTTATAAAAAACTCTAAAACTCGCTAAGATACAAAGCTTTCAAGTTAATATAATTAATATATTAGCTCGTATAGTAATTAAATCCTATATCTTTCTAGCGAGTAGGTATAATTAATTAATAGCTTACTTAGTAATATTAATAATATTATTATTAGTAGATAGTTTATAGAAAGGAGGACTATATATAATAAAGAATATTTAGATAATATTATTAATTATAATAATTATGTCTCCTTTACTAGTAAGGGTATAATTAATATTAATACCTATATTAATTAAACTACCTTTTAGATCTAGGGGTCTATTTATTATCTAATAGGTCCTCTTATTATTAATAATAGCTTTAAGCTAAAATTTACCTAGATTTATATACTAGATAGTACGTAAGAGTAATTAGATATTTACTATTAATATTTTAATAATTTAAATTAAGATACTCTAGCTTCTACTTAGTATACCCTCTAGTCTATTAACTTATATATCTAGGAGTTTAAATCCTATTATAACCGCCTTAAAAAGGATAAATTATAATATCCTATTAATATAATAAGCGTCTATATCTAATAGCTAAATCTTAAATAATAGGATAAGGGTACTTATAATTACCCTACCTTTATAGAAGTTACTTATATTATAATAACTCCTAATAATATTATAAGAGGCTAGATTAAACGGGATATTTATATTAAAATTAATAAGGGGGGCCTTATATTAATTCCTAATTAGTATCCTTCTTATATAGCCCTCTAATATCTACTCCTATTTCTATTTAATAAATAGTTATAATATAACTACCTCCTATTAGCTAGCTATTAGCTTCTAGGCGACTATCTACTATATATATTATAATAGAACTGTATTACTAGTATACTTACCTAGTATACCTTAATTAGTAGTAATAATAAACTAGAGTAGGAAGAGGGTAGTAACTTTAAGTAGGAACTAGATTAGTATATTACTAGTAAGTATATACCTTAAGGTTATAGTAAATCTTAGTAAGTAATAAGATATTAGTTTTATATAAAATTAATATAAGTAAGACTATTTAATATTTTTCCCTAGTTATTTTCTAGATCTAAATCTACTTAGTTATAAATAGTTCTAAATAATTTAGATATAATTTAGATAATTAGTTAATATCTAGATCTAGCCTAATTTCTTTAATTATACTATTAATAGTAGATACCTATTTAGCTACTAGATTACTAATATCTAGATATTAATAGAGCTTAATAATCTAAGTTAGTATTATTAGAGTTAATAGACTATTTAAGTAGACTACTACTCTAGCCTTATAAATAGGCTTAGTACTAATTTTAATATCTTACTTAAAGATATTAATAGTAAGGTAACTATCCTCCTATTAATAATACTAGGAAGCCTACGTATTATAAAAGCGAGAATATAAGATACTATAATAATAGTCTAAAAAGGGGTAAACCTAAATTTTTTATTACCTTTATATATAATCTTAACTAGCTTAATATTTAAAGCTTATTAGAACCTAGTTAGATATTAGAGTACTATTATAATCTAATTACCTATATCTTTAATTAGAAGCTTTAAGAGCTAATAAAGGATCTCTTTAAGTAATTTATCCTTAGTATTTATATAGCCTACTATTATATTATTAAGTTTTAAAAGTAAGGTCTCTTATATACTTATATTCTCCTTATTATAAGAGGATTAAATCTAAATAGTTAGTAATATTAATAGTAATATTTAAGTATTTATCCCCCCTTAATAGTAGGGTAATATACTATATAACTTAGTCTTATAGTATATAGTTTATAATTACTATACTAGAATTCCTAGTAATAGATATTTTAGTATTACGCTATAGTTATAAATAGGATATTATACTTAGAAAGTATACTTTATATTATAATTATATAATCTTATAGATCTTATAGATTATTTATTAATCTATATAAACTATATAATAGATTATTCCTATTAGTCTATAAGTTATATAGTAGATTAGTTCTATTAATTAATAATCTATATCTCTTAATAGGTTTTCCTATATTTATATAAAGAGCGTACTTTCCTATCTAGATAAAAGCTTTATATTTAACTTATATTATCTATTAAACTAATCTCCTAGATACTAAATATAATTTTATACTTAACTCGTTTAATATAAAGCTTATTTACCTTCTTCTTAATACTTCTCTTTATAAGATTAACTACCTAATCCCTAATAACCTTCTAGAGGCTTAGGGTTATAATACTTTAAGTACCCTTAAGATAAGTACTTTAAGAGATAGGAATCCTATCCTAAGTAAATATAATTTATAATAGTTAGTAATAGCTAAAATTAAGGATAGTATAAAGATTACTAAATTAGACTTATATTATAGTAAGTAGAATAAGTTAAAAGAGTAGTTAGTATAAATATAGCTATACTTCTCTTTTAACTAGGATACTATTAGATTAGGTAAGTAACTATTATTTATAATAACTTATATAAGAGGATAGGCCTAGAGGTAGTCTACCTTATATCTTAAATAATATATAGAAGGGCCTAATAATAATAATAATAATAATAATAATAATAATAATACTATTATTAAAGTATAAATAGAGAGCTTTACTTACTTTTATATTAAGATAAAATAGATATTTAGACCTTCTAATAAAGAAAGTATAATTATATAAGTTACTTAGTACTTAACTTAAAAGAAACTAATAGTAGAGTATTTAACTTAGTTTTAATAATACTTTATATAAATTAATTAGAATAATAATATATTTATAATAATATATTAAAGAGAATTAAAGGATAATATTAAGAATAAACTTATATAAGATAGAGTAGTATATAATACTCTAGATATACTTATTAAAGTTATAATAAGGATTAATAACTAACTTTATAAGCTTATAATAGAATTATATTATAATAATAGTATTACTAGACTTAGATTAGTAGGGATCTATTTAAGAGAATATTATAATAGAAGATATATATAATACTAGAAAATACCTATAAAAATTCAAGATTTTTATATTAGAAAATTACCCTTACTACCTAGTATTTAGTAGGTAAGTAGGGGGTATATTAGATATATTAGTTAGTAGCTTATAAATAAGATAGTATTAGCTTATATACTAACAGTATTTTATACCTAATAATAAGACGGATATTTCCTCCTATTTAAACTAATAGTAGATATATTAGTAGGTATTATTATAGAATAGATATAATAGTATTAGTTAAATTATATATATATACCTATTCTAATAGTATTCTATACCTAGTAATAAGGTGGATATTACCCCCTTTTCAGGCTAATATTAGATACGTTAGTAGGTAAGGTAAATAGTAGGGAGTATATTAGATATATTAATAGGTAGGTAGTCTATAAATATAATAGTATTAGCTAAATTATATATATATACACCTATTCTAATAGTATTCTATACCTAGTAATAAGACGGATATTACCCCCTATTTAGGCATAATATTAGATATATTAGTAGGTAAGATAGATAGTAATATATTAGTAGATAGGCGGCTTATATATATAATAGTATTAGCTATATTATATATATATACTAATAGACTAATATAGATTATTCTAATAGCGTTATATACCTAATAATAAGATAGATATTACCTTCTATTTAAACTAATATTAGATATATTAGTAGGTAATATAAATAGTAGGGAGTATATTAGATATATTAGTAGGTAGCTTATAAATAAGATAGTATTAGCTTATATATTAATAGACTAATATAGATTATTCTAATAGTATTCTATACCTAATAATAAGACGGATATTTCCTCTTATTTAAACTAATAGTAGATATATTATATTAGTAGGCGTTATTATAGAATAAGTAAAATATAAATAATATTAGGATTTTTATTATTAGTAATCTATATTCTAGCTACGTATAGATTTTAATAGGTAAATCTATTTATTCTAATACATCTTTTAAACTACTATACTAATTTAAATTATTCTTAAAGTATTAAGTACCTTAGAATAGGCTAAGTAATATAATTTATAACGAAAATATTATAAGGCGTTAGTATAGATAGGGGTAGAATACATAGAAATATTAGACTTTTAATATTCGCTGTAATTAGAGCTAGTCCTAAGAAGGTAATTTAGAGGACTTTAAACTAATTAATAAGTTATAATAAGCTTAAGGTCCTAATATTCCTCTATTCTATTATAGTAAAGAGATAATCCTTATAAACTTATATTAATAGAATTAGAATTTACTTAAAAGAAGAGTAAATTTAGAAGTAAGAAGTAGTAAGAAGATAGAAAAGTAATAAAATACTATAATTATAATAAGCTAGGCTATATTATTAAAGATTATAAGTTAAAAAAATATAATAAAATAACTATAATTAAATATATTAAAGAGAGTATTAATTAGAATAACTAGACCTCTAAGGAATTAACTAAAGGTAAAGTATAATAATAGAGAGTAGGTATAAGGGTACTACGTAATAATATAGCTATTAAGTATTATAAACGGTATATATATAGAACTCTCTATTCTTATTAATAGTAAGACTAATTACTACCCTTCCCTTTAAGGGGAATTCCCTCCTCTATATACTATAAGTAAAGGGGTAGTATAGTGCTATTATATACTATAAACGCTATATTAATAATAGTATTATATTCTTAACTAATCCTTATAATTATCTCCCTATCTAGGCTCTTAGACTTTAAGAGTATAAAAGGTTATAATTTATAAAAGATACTCCCTTAATAATAGAATATACCTTTAATAAGAGTATAATAATATAATTAATTATAAGGCCCTCTAAGCTAAGTCTTAAGGAATTTATAATTTTATTAAATTATAATAATTATAGACGCTACTCTTATATATAATTATTATACTATAATATATTTTATTATACTTCCTATTATCCTTTATTAATTTATTATAAAAGTAGTTAAAAGTCTTAATATTTTAAAGTAAATAGGAAGTTATTACTATTAAGGGTTTATTAAGTACTTAAGGCGTACCTCTTTTATATAACTTTAATATTATTCTTTTAATTATAATATCTTTATTTTTTATTAATTATATTAAGTCCTTTTTAATTTTTATTTATATTATTACCCCCTTTATACCTTATTATACCTCCTTATAATCCTATTAATTACTTTATAAGTAATCTTTAATAATAAACTTACCCTTACTATTAATTAAAAGGAGACTATTATTACCCCCTCTACTTATAATAGTACTTAACCTCCTTTATTAAATTACTTATAGTCTATTATTATATTATTTTATACAGTATACCTCTAATATATTATATTTTAAAGTAAAGAGTTATAAGTCTAATATTTTTAATTAAGGCTTTACTTACCCTTTTAATAATATACTTTATATACGCGCCTCCCTTAACTCTATTAGATATAATTATTATAAAGATCTTAATATTAAATATTAATAGGAAATCCCTACCTTTATTTACTACGCTTATACGCGCCTTCTTTAGCCCTTAAATATTATAGCTACTTTAAATACTAGCTTTAACCTCCCTTAACTTACTAAGTTCTAATAAACCTTTAATAAACTTATTTAATAGTACTATTACTACCTCTATTATACCTCTTTTATCCCCTCTACTACTACTACTTCTATTAGGGTAGACCCCGCTATTACTAGCTAGATTATAAAAAACCTTAGGGTATTTTTAATATTCTTTACTAGTATATATATATTACTCTATCTCCCCTTTTAAAGCCTTATTAAAGCCTTACTAATATAGTATAAGAGCGCCTCCCTTCTATTATAAAGGAAGAGGAAGAGGATAAGGAGGATAAACCTATTATTAATAATAATAATAGAGCTAGGCCTAGTACTACTACTTATATATTTAAAATAGTTATACCTTATATAAAATATAATCTTCTATTTATTATCCTTTCTTATTTATAGGTAATAATATATATCCTTATAATCTAACTTAATTAAGTACTTAATATTAACTAATCTTATTAATATTTTATTAATTAATAAAAGTAGATAGTAGTTCTTAATTATAATTTTATTAAGCGCCTTATAATTAATATATAAGTATAATATTCTATCCTTTTTTAGTATAAAAAGAATTAATATACCTATTAAACTTATAGAATAATAAATCTACCCCTTTTTTAAAGCTTACTTAAGGTACTCCCTTAATATATATAACTCTTTCTTTAATAGGTTATAGAGTAGGTTAAAGGGAGGTTCTTTATTCTCCTTTATATTAATTATATAATTATAATATATATAGTTTAATAGCGCCCTAATATTCTTAATTAAGAAGATATCTTAAAATTCTTAAAATTTTAAAAGGAGCTAAACTTTAAGTAGTAGGCTTTTATTATCTACTCCTAAGTATATTATAATAAATATAATACTATTAAGCTACTCCTCTAAGGCTTTAATAGTATTAAAGTACTCCTTATTATTACTTTTCTTAATAGGGAATTACTAGTTCTACGTAGGCTAATCTACTTAGGGATTTAATTCTTCTAATTATAGATACCTAAGGTAGAAATTATAATTAAGGTTTATTATTATATAAAAAGCGCCCTTATAATATTATATAATACTATTAAAATTAATAAGTTTAATTTCTCCTATATAAGAACCTAGTAATAATATTAGATTCCTAACTTTATTATATAAGGTATTACTAGAGCTTAGGTCTATTTCTTAATCCTACTCCTTTACTAAGTATATATTAATATAATTAATATCTATTCTAAAGTTAATTAATATAATAAATTCTCTTTATAAGCTCTTAAGCTCTATTTATATTATAATAATAAGTTATTATATCTACTTCTCCTCTTATATTATAATAGTAGACGTAATTATAATACTTAGGGGTTTTTAAAATTTAAGCCTTTCTTAGCTAGCTTATTATTAGATATCTTATTAATTATAAACTTATTAATTATAATACTTATAACTATTAACTTTATACTTTAATAATTATAATACTTAATAGTAGAAAGGTTAGGCTTAAGCCTTTAAGGAAGGTATAATAATACCCTAATAGTACTCTACCCTTCTTACTTTATATATAGGCTATTATCTCTTTACCCTTAGAAATTTCCTCTTCCTCTTTAAGGACGTTAATCTTTAATAGGAGTATTATCCCTTTAATCTTTATATATAAATAGTATTATATAAGGCTTTAATTAGATTATTAATATAATAAGAGTATCTTTTATCTCTAGGATATTAGGTTATATTATAAGTTAATTATAAAGATCTTTATATAACTTATTTAAAAGGTTATTATAGAGTATATACCCTATTAATAGCTTAAGTTATAATTTTAACTTAATAAGGTAATTTATAAAGTTTATAATCTTTTAGTATTCCTTTTACTTAGCTTTTAAGTAGTATTTACTAGTTATTAGATATTAATTTTAAAGATCTTTTATTTAATTTATTAGGAAACTATTAAAGTATTCCTAGGACTATTTATCCTTTAATATATCCTTTATATACTTATATTATATAGCTTTAAGGTCTAGGGCTATATATTATAACGCGTATTAGATTTTTATAAAGTTATTAAGAAAATAGGCTATACTTATTTTAATTATATTAATTATATTATTAAACTATTTTTAATATTCTTATACTAACTTCCTATTATATATATATAGGTCCTACGGCCTAAAAATATAGGTTTTATATTAAAGACGCTTTAATTCTAATTCTTTTAATAATAATAGGTAATATTAATAACCTACTTAAGCGGCGTTATTAGTATATATTTCCTACTCTAACTCTTATAAATATTATTATAGATCTTATATCTACTACTTCTTAGAGACTTCTTCTTTAAGTTCTTATATCTTTTATAATAGTACTTCTTAGGTTTTAGGTAGTAGGGACTAGGTTTATATACTTAGTAGCTACCTTTAAATAGTTAGTTAAGATTATAATATATCTATTATTAATTTATTAATTAATTCTTAAGACTTACTTTCTTTATAAGCTTAGTCCCTTATATTTAGGTAGGTTATTTATATTAGTTAACTAACCCTTTTACCTTATACCTATAATAACCCTTCTCTACTTATCTTACTAATAGTTAGGCTACTACCCTTAAATAAGATAGAGTAATTAGAATATAAGGGTACTATATAATAATATAGCTATTAAGTATTATAAATAGTACGTATATATATATATATAGAACTCTCTATTCTTATTAATAGTAAGACTAATTACTACCCTTCCCTTTAGGGGGAATTCCCTCCTCTATATACTATAGGTAAAGGGGTAGCGTAGTACTACTATATATTATAGACGCCACGTTAATAGTAGTACTATATTCCTAACTAGTCCTTATAGTAGGATATAATTATAAAAGATTTACTAGTACTTATTAATTAGCTAATAGATAAAAATATTAAAGAGTTTAAAATTAGAGAGGAAGAATTATATAAAGAGATTATAAAGAAGTAAAAAAATATTAAAAGAAATAAAAGTAGACTTATATAAATTTATAAATAACTAAAAGAACTAGGTTCTAATAATAATAGTAATAATAATTAGGCTTAAAAGGAATATCTTAAGTAAGGCTAAGAAAATAATAATTCTAACTAGGAAAACCTTAATTAAGTTTTTAAGAAGAATAAGGAAAAATACCTTAAAGAATCTTATACCTTTATATTAAAAGATTTATAAATAAAATTTAAAGAAAGAATTAAATTTTATTAAGAAAGGGTATTAAATAGACTTTTATAAAAAGACTTTAGAAATAACTTAATCTATTTATAATATTTAATAATATATTAAATAGCTTGTATTAATAAGATATATATAATTTATTTCTAAGTAAAAGCTAATATAAGTAAAGCTATTAAAATATATATATATATATATATAAGTATAAATAAGCTATTATAATCTAAGTTATAATTAATACTTAGTAGTAAAGAGATTATATAAATAGATTTTTAATTATAATTAAAGATAGTATAATATTCTTTATAAATACCTTAAATATAATAAGGATACTACTAAGTATTATTTAATAAGATAGTATATATATTTTTATAATAGGTATAAGAAGTATATATAATAAAAGAAAATTACTAGATTCCTCCTTAATTAAAGAAAAGAGTAATCTCTTATATTATAAGGAAGTATAAGGAGATTAATATCTTAATCTCTAAAATATAATATTTATATCTAATAGAATATATAATATATATAAATATACTAATTAAAATAAATAATTAGAGGATTATAATAATAATAGATTCTTAAGTATTTAGAAACTTTATCTCTAAAGTATTAGTATAATTAATAGGCCTATTAATATAAAGAAAGAAGAACTTATATAGCTTATAAATAGCTAATAGGTTAATACTATTAATAGGAAGTATAATTAAGGAGATAACTTTATTACTATTTATAATTTAGTAATATTATAAGGAGATAGCCTTTAATATAATTATAATAATTACTTATTATATTATTCTAGATATATCTTAATTAAAGAAATATAACTTAATAATTAATTAGAGAAGAAAAGTATTTAAGTTTAAGTAAATTAATAATATTACTAGAGTCTACTCTATATATTAATAGAGGATAATAGTAGATAAAAAATTAAATTAAAAGATTATTAAAGTATATATTACTTTAATTTTAAATAAAGATAGCCTTAACGAATAAGAGTCTAACTTAATAGATATTTATAAAGGTTTATAAAGTTAATAAGTTAAAGTTTTTAAAGTAATTAATAGTACTCCTAATATCTTATAAGAGTATTAAAGATAGAAATATATTAGGGTAATAATATAGATATATAGATATAATATATAATATAAATAATAATAAACTATCTAGGAAGGATATAGATAGGATATATATATACTAAGCCTTAGTTATATAACTAGTTATATAACCTTAGATTAGACCGTAATAATTACCTACTAAAAAAAAAAAAAATAGCGTCCCTACTATCTATATAGTAATAGTAATATAATAATAATAGTATATCTATTCTAACTAATTAGAGTTATTACTTATATACTTATAGTCCTCCTTAGTATAATTATATATATATAGGCTATTTTTCTAATATTTCTATATAAAGGCCTTAGCGGACTAGAATAATTATAACGGATTTCTAACAGGTAATTTCTAGTTAATTAGTAATATCTTTAAAGAATATATAGATCTATAGCGCTATTCCTATTACAGTATAGTATAAGGAGCTATTTAAAGAATTAAAAGAAATAAAATAGAATATACTTAATATACTATACTACTATACTACTATAGAATAGTACGCCTAGTTAGTCTAACGAGGGGTAAGTTAATAGATATAATAGGTAAGAATAATAGCTTCTAATCTAGATAAGAGGCGAGGAAAATTACTTAAAAAAATAAGCCTTAATAAATTTACTTTAATATACGGCGAGATAAGTCCTAATATTAGGATATAATACTAGGGGAGGAGTTATAAGGGGGTAGTAGTAGAAGGGGTAGGCTAGGAAGTAGTAAGGAGATACTTATATAAGGGCTAGGGAGCTTAATAGAGAGGAAGGAACTTAAAGATAAGGGAATACGCGTTAAAAGGATATTAATAAAGGCCTTAAAAGCTATTATAACTATATAAGACGCGTTAAAGGGTAGAATATTATATAAAGTAGGAAGGATAATAGGGGTAAGGCTTAAATATATAAAGGAGTTTATTATAAAAGTAAATTAATAGCTTAAGGAGGTATATAAGTTTAAGAAGATAATAGAAGAGTAATCCTAAGAAGGGAAGATATAAGAGGGTAGAAGGAGCTAGATATAAACGGCTAATTAAAGCCTAATAGGTATAAGATTAAGTAATATAAGCCTTAGGGGGATATTTATTATAATATTAATAGGTAATATTATAAAGAGGGTATTTAAAGTAATAAATAATAGGAAAGCTAAGACCTTAACTATTTAGATTAATAATAGAATTAAGAGAGAGGTAGTAAGGGTACTTATTAAAGAGTAGCTAGTTAAGAAGTTTAAGATAATTATATTTTTAAGGATATAAGAGATTATACTAGTAAGGTACCTAATTAGAGGTAACCTAATACTATTTATAATAGAGATAGAAGTAAGGGAGGAGCTAGAAGAGAATAATAATTAGGTAAAGAAGGTATATAAGTTAATAAGGGTATTAAGATAGACCTTCCTAGTTATAATATATAAGGTATTAAGAAGGTAATAGATATATTAAGATAAAAGGAAGTAAAGGAGGTAATTATTTAATAAAATAAAAAGAACCTCCTAGGGTTAAAGATTATAAGGGTAGCCTAGTTATAAGTAGTTACGTAGGAGAGGAGGGAGGGAGAAGTAGTAAAGGAGAGGGCCTTATTATTATTAAAACTCCCTATACTAGAGATAATAAATAAAGTAATTAAGAAGGGCTTAATGAAAGAATATAACCTCTTAGAGTATAAGAGATAGAAGAGGAATAGAGTAGTAATATAATACTTTAACTATTAATAGTATAAGTATATAATAGGGTATTATAAGAGCCTAGTATAATATAAAATTTATATTAATAGATATAACTTAAGGGAATATAAGATAAAAGAAGGGGAAGTTAAGAGATATAATAATTATAAGAAGAATAGCTATATAACTTAAGAGTAAAAGTATATAATTAAAGTAAAGGAACTTAATAAGCTTTATTAGAAGATAGTAGAAAATAAGAAGAAGCTATATAAGAGCTTTATAAGAGGAAATAGATAAAGGGATATATAAAAGTAGCCTTAAGGGGAGTAAATAATAGTAGTAGTAAAGAAGAAGAGGAAGCTTATATTAGGGTTTAAAGACCTTAATAAGGTTATAATATAAATAGATCCTTAAGGGGATATAAGGGAAAGGGGAGTTATACTATTACTTATAATAATATTATAAAATAGGCTTAAAAGGCTAATTACCCTTTAAATAATAGAAATAGGTTAATAGATATTAAAGGATATATTAATATAAGAGGCCTTAATTATTAAGGGAATAAAGGTTATAAGGGATATTTAATAGGAATCCTTATAAGGATATAAAGGATAGTAAAATTATTATAATATAATATATAAAGAGAGTAGATTATTATAATAATAGTACTATTAAAAGATAGAGAGGTATAATAAATAGATATCCTAGCTATCTAAGAACTATTATATATAAAGAGAATAAGTTTAATATATAACTTAAGAAGAGGAGTATTCTACTTAATATATAAGGTTAAGAGGAATATAAGAATATATTTCTTTATAAATAAATATTAAAATATTAATAAATAGGGATTTAAATTTATATTAGAGGACTTATACTCCCTAGAGATATAAGTTATAAAGAAGGAAGGGGGAGTATTAAGGAATAAGGTTAAGATAACTACTTAATAGTTAGATAAGGCTACTTGATATATTATTATAACTAGTAGGGTCTAATCTAATATATAAGATAAAAGATAAAGAAAGAAAGATAGTAAGATAGGAATATAAGGTAGAAACTAAGATATTAAGAATCTAATCTAATTAAGAAAGTATATCTAACTTTAAATAAAAAGGGGTTTATTAAACTTAAAAGGGATTTAATAAATTAATTAGATTAAGTAGTTAAATTAGGCTAACTTAACCTAACCTTAATTAATCTTATATTATAATAATAGCTCCCCTTTTAAAGGCTAAACTCCTATAAAGTATTAGTAGGTATAGCGGGATAAAAGTAAAAGTAAGGATATAAAAGGATAAAGGATAAGGTTCTTAAAGAGTAACTCTTAAGTCTATTATAAACCTAATTTAGATAGGGTATTAATAGAAAACTAGAGTTTAAGGCTAACTTAGCCTAACTTAAGAGAGTAGAGGTAGGAATTAAAATCTAAGACTATCTTGACCTAATTTAGAAAGGTAGATAATAGGATTAAAGTTTAAAGCTATCTTAACTTAACTTAGAATAAGGGTTAATAAGATTAAAGTTTAAAGCTATCTTAACTTAACTTAAGATAATAAAGGATAGAATTAAAGTCTAAGGCTATCTTAATCTAACTTAAGATAGTAGAAGATAGAAGCTAAAGTTTAAAACTATCTTAATCTAACTTAAGAGGGTTAATAAGATTAGAGTCTAAAGCTATCTTAACTTAACTTAAGATAGATAAGGTAGATATTAGAGTTTAAGACTATCTTAATCTAATTTAAGAAGGTAGAAGGTAGAAGTTAAAGTCTAAGACTATCCTAATCTAACTTAGGAGGGTTAATAGGACTAGAGTTTAAAGCTATCTTAACTTAACTTAAGATAGATAAGGTAGGTACTAGAGTCTAAGACTATCTTAGTCTAACTTAGAAGGGTTAATAAGGGGATTAGAGTTTAAAGCTATCTTAACTTAACTTAGAATAGATAAGGTAGTTTAATAAGGATTAAAGTATTAGGCTAACTTAGCTTAACTTAAAATAACTTAGATTTAATAAGGGACTAGGCGTAGATTAAGGCTAGAGGTTAAAGTATTAATAATAAAGAATTTAATAAGGTAGGATATAAGGCCTAATAGTTAATAGGTTAACTTAATAATTCTTAAAGAGGTTAAATAGTTCTTATATAAAGATATAAGACTTCTAGTTAATAAAATATTTAAGGAGTAGTAGCTAGAAATATTACTTAAGCTTAAAATTTAATATATCATTTATATACTAGTTATATTTACTATCTTTAATAATACTAGGGGTATAAGGTTCCTAGTATTATCTAAGTAGGGGATCCTAGGCTATATATTATAAGAGACTAGTATAAAAGATTAATAGATCTTTATAAACTTAAGAAGATTAAGTTTAATAATTAAGGGATTATTAAAAATATATTTAATAGGGAAGGGACTTATATTATAATTATCTAACTTAATTATAAGGTAAGTAGTATTTAAGTTTTTAATATATAATTAAACTAGATCTCCTAAGAAGTAATAAGGGTAAGGATAGTACTTCTAATTAATTAAAGATTTATAAATAGCTTAAGTAATTAATATCTCTTCTTAAAGGTAGTTAATAATATCCTTAAGTTTCTTAATAAACTCTTTAATATTTATTAGCTTTACCCTAGCCTAGGTAGTAAGGTAAGGGGGTAATAAAAGGGGTAGTTTAAAACTAAGGTAAAGATTTTATCTTAAATTAATTATAAAAGGTAATATAAGTATAATTATAAAAGGAATATTATTTAAGGTAAACTTAGCTCCTAGTAATTATAATACCTAATTATCTTATATATAATTTATAAAGGCTTAAAGGTAATATTTTATAATAGTATTAGCTTATTCTATCTAGTTATTAGTCTAAGGGTAGTAACTAGTTAATAGTATAATATCTATCTTAAAGATTTAATAAAGATATTCCTAAATATTAGAGGTAAATTATATACTTTAATTAGATATAAAATATTTAGGTACTTTATAGAGTTTAAAGATATTAATATAAAAGGTATAAGAAGCTTCTTCTACTTTTATAAAGGTAGTAGGGATAAGGTATCTTATCTTAATAAGATAATTAATAAAGATAAGGATATAATAATATATTATTCTTATAAAAGTACTAGGTAGAAGAGGACTTATATAGTTTATAAAAATATTATACTATTAATACTTAGGGATAAGTAAGGGATAAAGCTAGCTTTAAAGCTTTTATTTAGAAGGCTTAGAGCGGGTATAAGTATAATAGTTATAAATAAATTACTTAATAAAATAGTATAGGTTTAGCTACTAGTATACTTTATTAACTAGCTTATAATAATTAGTTCTTCTAGTATATTTACCTAAAATACTATTATAAGTAAGTTAGATAATTTATAAATAAAGATAAATTAAGTTTAAAATATATTTTTTATCTTAAAAATATAGGGAACTATCTTATTTTATATATTTAGTTAACTAGATTTTATTATAATAGTAGGCTCTATTATAAAGAGCTTTAAGGATAGGGGGGGTAAACTAGTTATTACTCTAAGCTTAATCTTATAAAGTCTAAGTTAAGGTATCTTAGGGGGTCTTCCTTAAAATTAATTACTTTTAGATTAAGTTAAGGTTTATAATTTATAACTTTAAGTTCTAACTTAGATTCTATATTTATAATAGCTAGGATAATAGGGTAGTAAGGTAAAAGGAGTTTTAAATAAAGCTCTATTAAGTTAAGGTAAGTAATATAATATTATAATTTAACTATCTTTAAGTCTAAGATATACTTCTTTAATATAGTTTAATATTAGTATTAATAATATAGATTAGAAGTATCCCCCTCTTTAAAGAAGTCTCTTAAATAATAAGTAAGGGAATTAGACTTAACTCCTACTTTATTAGGATAGTAAATAATTTAATAATTAAATTAAGATAGGAATTTACTTTAATAAGCTTAATAATAATTAAGTTCTTTAATTAATATAAAGTACTTAAGGTTTTTATAATTAATAATTACTTTAATAGATTTAAATAAGCCTTCTAACTTAAGATATTACTCTTAGAAGGTATAAATAATAATTATAAGTTCCTTATTATAAATCTTATAATTATATTTAACTAGATTATACTTCTTAAAAAAGTAAGTTATAAGGTAGAGTATACTATTATTATTATATTAGAATAAAATACTACTTAATATAAAGTTAGAGGTATTAGTTTCTACTATAATCTTCTTATTAAGATTATAATAGTAGAAGATAATATTAGAGGTAAAGGCTTTTTTAAGGATATTAAAGATATTCTAGTAATCTTTATTTTAAAGAAAGGGTATATCTTTTTATATTAAGTTAATAAGTAATATAGCTATCCTATTATAATTATAAATAAACCTCTTATAAAAGTTTATAAAATTAAGGAAACTTTAGATATCTTTAATATTAATTAGGGTTAGCTAATTAATAATAGTATTAACTTTAAATAGATCTATCTTAATCCCTTTAATAATAATAATTAGGCCTAGGTAGGGGACTTATTAGATATAAAATTTATATTTAATAATATCTACTTAAAGTACTACGGCTATTAATTTTTAAAGGATATACTTAATATAGATTTTATATTCTACCTCTATTTTACTATAAATTAGAATATTATTCAGGTAGGTAGTATAAAGATTATTAAGATATTCTTAAAGGGTATTATTAATATAATACTAGAATAAGGTAAGATTATTATAAAGTTTAAAGGATATAATAAGATACTTAAATAATTTTAAATAAATATAAAAGGCTATAAGTTCTTTATCTCCTTTATAAATTTAAAGATAATTAAAAGCTAATATAATATCTAGCTTAATAAATACCTTAATACAGCTTAGGTAATCTAGGGTCTTAATAATAAGGGGTAAGGGATAATAGTTCTTAATTATAATAGTATTTAAACCGCGGTAGTTAATATAAAAGTAGAGGCCTCCTCTAGGCTTCTTAATAAATAGGATAAGGGATATAAATTAAGATCTACTAACTTAGATAAAGCCCTTAATAAGGTTATTATTAAGGTATTAATAGAGTTTATTAGTTTTATTATAACTTATATTATATAAAGTAGTAGCTAGGGGCTAGGTACCTTCTTTAAGGTTAATAATATAATTATAAGAATAGTACTCTAATAGGGTATTAATATCCTTTTTTAAAAAGATATCTAGGAACTTATAATAATATTAAGGGAGCTTAATAGTAGGATTAATATTTTTACTCTATTAATAAGCCTCTAAATCTTTTTAGGTAATAGTAGTAGTAAGATAGAATTTCTTTTTTATCTTTTATAAGGCTAGGCTATAATTACCCTTATAAGTACTAGGTTTTTTAAATTAAGATAAGGTAAAGGCTTTTCTTTAAATAAGGGAACTAAGATTCCTTATAATTAAATAAGGGGATTAAGGTTTCTAGATCTTAAGGTAATAATTAATTTTATTAAGGGTAATATTAAATACTTTTATATCTTTAAATTAATTAATATAATTAAATATATAAGCTTTAATTTTATAAATATCTAGATAGATTAGAGGGGTTTTTAAATATATTAGATACATCTTTAACTAAATATCTAATAGAATAAGGGACTTTAATATTTAATTTTAAGATTATAACCTTTTTAAAGGGCTTAATTAATTCAATTAAAAAGGTCTTCTTTTAAATTTAGTATAAGTATAAGTAAGTCTAATACTTAACTTAGGACTTAAGATAAAGATTAGGGTAACTTAAGTTAAGTTAAATCTAACTTAAGTTAAGTTAAATTAAGGCGGGGTAACTCCTTTTAAGTTAGGCTAGGAACCTCCTTTTAAGGTAGACTAATTAACTCCTTTTAAGTTAAATAGGGAACCTCTTTTTAAGGTAGACTAATTAACTCCTTTTAAGTTAGATAGGGAACCTCCTTTTAAGGTAAATTAAATAACTCCTTTTAAGTTAAATTAGGTACCTCCTTTTAAAGTAGGCTAAGAACTAGTAAATCTTAAATTTATATTAGGGATTAAGATATAAGTAACTTCTTTTAAGTTAAAGCTAGGCTAGATAATTAGGTAGTTTAAAGCTAAGACTAAGACTATTAATCTTTAAATTCTTAAAGTTTTTAAAAAAATTTAGAAGAAAGGAATTCTTCTTCCTTCTTAATAATAGCTTAGATTATAATAGGTTCTAGGTAATAATAGCTAAGGTAAAAGGATAAAAATAAAGATAAAATAGAATAATAGTAAAGTTATAAATAACCTAGGACTATTAAGTAATACTTTAATTTTATAATATATAAGAAAAGTCTCTTAATATAAGTATTAAGTATTAATATTATTTCTATTATATAAGTAATATTTCCCGTAAGTATAAGTTATCTATTAAACCCTTAGAGGTAATAGGGGTATCTAATTAGATATAAGGGAAAATAGTATTATTACGCGAATATCTTATTAATAAAAGTATAAGTAGAAGCTTTATAATTAATAAAAATAAAAATTAATATTTTAAATTAAGTCTAATATAAAGTATTTAAGATAATTATATAATTATCTTAAAATATTAGATTAATCTTAAATAGCTTTAAAGTAGAATAGATAAAAAACTTCTTATATAATTATAAAAGAGGCAAGAATAAGGAGGCTAAGAGGTAAGAGGAAATTAATAAAATAGAATTAAGTCCTTATATATAACTTTATATAAAGATTAGATATTTTCTAATAGGAGGAATACCCCTCTATTAATATTAAAGGTATTATTAATATTTATAGAATATAAGACCCTTAGCTTACCTTTATTAAGATATTCCTAGGTAGTCTTATTAGGGTATTAAAGTTTATAATAATAGTATAACTTCTACTTATTATAAATATCTTTAACTCTAGGTATTTAAAGTTACTAGCCTTAAATATAAGTTATAATTAAACTAAAGTCTATAAATTTACCTCCTAGGAAAGGTATAATAGGTATAAGGGCTATAAAAATAATAGGGAGGGATAGGGTAGACTTAAACCCTATAAGATTATTAGGTATAAGTAAGTTCCTCCTTAACTTATAACTTATACTTATAAAGGTTTTTATTTTAATTAAAATACTTACTTATCTTAGTATATAATATTTAAGTTATTAAATTTCCTTATTAATATTTAAGTAGGCTTAGACCTACTCTTTAAAGTTATATAATTTTATTCCTATTAAAGTTTATTAGGATATAATATTAATTTAAGTAGTATAATTAATATTCTTCTTTAAAGTATTAATTAAGGAGGCTAATTCTATCTAGGAATACTCCTTCTTTTAAGAGAAAAGGTTATAATATTTATTAAGGCTTAAACTATCTTATTTAAGGGTATTATAAAGGTAGGTATAAGTATCTTTAGCTTTAAATAGGTTATTATAAGCCTTATAAAGCTTCTTTTACTAGTCCTTAAAGCTAGTTAGGGCGTAGAGCCTATTAATATAATATTAGCTTATAAGGTTATAGGCTTTCTTTCTAATAATAAGGTAGTTTTTATTATATTTAATTTTCTTTTAATTAGTTAAATATTAATTATAGTTTATATATATCTTATAAATAAGACTTTATTCTTATATATCTAACTTATTTATATCCCTATTATATTTAATAATATTAGGGAGTTTCTTAAATTTAAAGATAGGAATAGTAGGAATAAAAGAGGTAGGAGGAGGGGCTAGTAGAGTACTATTATATAATACTTAAGTAAAGGTATTAATTATTATAACTAAGACTTATAAGTTTATAACTAAATTTTAGGCTTAAGGAGGAGGAGATAGGTTTTTAGCTATTATAAGAGTATTAGTAATAGAAGTAGTAGTAGTAATAGCCTATTACTAGAGGTTTTTAAGGTATTTTAGGAAAGTAATAGGGTTACTATTTATCTAAGTAAGTAGTACTTATATATACTCCTCCTTATAAGTAGATTTAATAGAATTCTCTATTTTAAGTTAATAACTAGGATTATTAAGGATTAAGGACTTAATCTAATATATAGAAGTACTATTAGGAAGGTAGGTCTTTTATAATATTAAGGAATAAGGTTAGGATAACTACTTAATAGTTAGATAAGGCTACTTAATATATTATTATAACTAGTAGGGTCTAATCTAGTATATAAGATAAAAGATAAAGAAAGAAAGATAGTAAGATAGGAATATAAGGTAGAAACTAAGATGCTAAGAATCTAATCTAATTAAGAAAGTATATCTAACTTTAAATAAAAAGGGGTTTATTAAATCTAAAAGGGATTTAATAAATTAGTTAGGCTAAGTAGCTAAGTTAGGCTAACTTAGCCTAACCTTAGCTAATCTTATACTATAATAGGGAGTATTAATATATCTTTAAATATATAATATATATAACCTTAACTTAAAGTCTAGGACCTTAATAAATAGCCCCTTTATACTATTAAGGGTAAAGGAGTAATTAAATTAGCTAGGGGAATATATATTAATAAAAGACTTTAACCTCTATTACTTAAATTAAAATAATAGGGGTAGATATATATATTATAAAGTAGTAGATATATTAATAGATATTATAAAAGAAAGGGGAATAGAGCTTACCCTACTAAAGGATATAATAATTAAAGGGTAAAAAAAGTAGAAAGTACTATTAACCTAATATTTATAATAGAGGCTATTAAATAAATACTATTAAAATATTATATTAAATTAGATCTCTATTATAAATCTAATTATATCTTAATATATATAGAAGTTAGCCTTAAGGTAGAGGTAGTAGTCCTACGCTTATAATAGGTATAAAAGATAGTAGACCTAAAAGAGATAGAGAAGTAAATAGGTACCCTTTAATACTTACTACTAAAAAGGGAGTTAATAATTAGGGAGTAAATTAATAGCTACTTAGCTAAAATACTTTATAAATTAATAAAAATTATAAAGAGGATAGTATTATAAGTAAAGTCCTCCTTAAGGGTAAAGTCTTTTTTAAACTCTAATTATATAAGGGCTATAAAGGAGGCGCTAAAGCTTAGGATAGAGTATAATTATAAGAGAAGTTAAAGGAGTTTAAAGGTATAATAAAAGGCCTAGAAGATTAAAGGGAGGATATTAAGGAAAGTAAAAGTACTCTATTTTAAAGAGGAAGTATATAAGGTATTTTAATTACTTAATAGACTTTAAAAACTAGTTAAATAGAATTAAGTAAGAAATATATTACCTTAAGAACTCCTAAGGTTCCCTACCCTTAAGGAGGGTAGGGAAGGCTTTAAGGTACAGTTAATTTAAGAGAAGGTAGAAGTCCTTTAAAGGACCTTCTTCCCTCTACCCTTAAGGGTAGACTTAAGTAATATCTAGAGGTTTTAATATAATATACCCCTAATAATAAATATAATAATTACTAAGGAGGAAGTTTATAAGGTAATTAATAAGTTAAAATAAGATAAGGTATTAAGGATAAATAGGATCTTAAATAGGTTCTTAAGAATAATAGAGGGGGAGCTACTATCTAGCTTTATATACTTATTCTAAGCTTACCTAAGGGTTAGATATTACTTAATAGAGTTTAAAAAGGCTAATATAATTATCTTAAAGAAATTAAAGAAAGAGGACTACTTTAAATTAAAGTTATATTACCTAATTACCCTACTTAATACCTTACGGAAAGCGCTAGAAGTAGTTATTATAAAGAAGCTAAGTAACCTTATAAAGGAATATAAGCTACTACCCCTATAATAGATAGGGGTAAAGAGGGGGAGGTTAATAATAATATCCCTTAAGATAATAATAGAGGTAATATATATAATATAAAATTATAATAAGTTTAATATAATAAATATATTATTATTAGATATTATAAGGGCCTTTAATAATATCTCTTATAAAAGGTTATTATATAATTTAAAGAGGAAAGGGGTCTTAATCTTTATTATATAATAGGTGTAAAGCTTTTTAATAAAAAGGGCTATAATAATTATACTAGGCTAGGAGATAAATATAATAGAAATAGTAGAAATTTGAATCTCTTAGAGATTCTTAATATTATATATTTTATTTCTATTTTTTAACTCCCTACTTATAAAGGAGTATATAAAGATAAAATTCTAGGTATAAATTAAAGGCTTTATTAATAATATCTACCTAATAATATATAATAAAAGTATTAAGGAGAATTATAAGATCTTAATAAAGGTATATAAGATATACCTTTATTAGGTAAATATATATACCTTTATTAGGTAAATATATATAAGGTAACCTTTACCCCTTATAAATATAAGTTAGTCTATTTATTAAGGAGCTTAAAGAGGTTTAATATAAAGGTAATAATAGACCTTAAAGTAGTAGTAATATATTTAAAATTATTAATAAGAGTCCTTAAGCTTTATATTAATAATAAATTAAGGTAGAGCTTATATATTAATAAAATAAGGTTAAAAATAGAGATATAAAAGCTAGCCTTATTAATTATTATTAATTTAATATAAGGTATTATACTTAACAGGATAAGATAGATTTATAATATTATAATCTAACTAATAATAACTTATATAATAGAGATATAATATAATTTAAAGGGGATATTAAAGGTAAAGAAGGTTAATATTATAATACTAGAAACTATATAAAATAAGTACTTAAAGATAGTACTTAAGGCCTTTAAGATAATTAATATATAAGTCTTAAAGGTAGAATTAGAGGTCTTATTAGTAAAGATAAGCCTTAACTAATTAATATTATATATAGTAATAATATAAGGGATCTACCTATTAATTAAGGAAGGGAATATAAGGATCTATTATAAATTAAAGAGGAAAAGGGGAAGAGAAAGGAGGGTAGTAAAGACTTTAATAAAAGAGAAGTAATCTTAAGTAAGGGGAGCCCTCTAGGTAGTAGTAAGGGGAGGGGATACTAGAGTAGTAGCCTAGGGCCTTAAAGGCGGGGAAATTATAAGGAGAGATAACCTTACCCCTAAGGAGATTAAGAAGTAGATAAAGGAGAAGTAGAAAGAGAGGTAGCTAGGATATTAAGAGGGTATTCTTAATTATATAAAAATAATAATATAAAGGGGAGAGATTTAAAAGATAAGAGTTAATCTTTATATAAGGCTTTTTAAGGCTAAAAGCTTTATAAGTATCTAATTATATATAAAGAAGATAGAATTATACGCCTTCTTATATAAAAGGAGGGTACTAAGGGTTAATAATATTAGTTATAAATATAAATAGAAGTATTAAGATATTAAGTATATACTTATATTCTACTTTAATTATATAAAGGGGAGGAGGCTAATACTTTAAAGGATAGAGTTAGATAACTTCTACTAAATTATATTAACCTTAAAGGGGTTAAAGGTAGTAATTAAGTAGATTATTTAATAAAATATACTTAGCTAGTTTATATTAATAAGGGAGTAACTCTTTAAGGTTATATAAGAGTAGGTAAGCTTTAACTAGATAATAAAGGGGTAAGTAACCCTAATAAAAAGAGAGAATAAGATAATATAAAAAGTATAAAATAAGGTAATATATAATATTTAAAGATCTAGGAATATAATAATAAGAGGGGTAGAGGAGGAGGTTTTCTTTTATAAATTATAGTTTCCTCTAATAAGCTAGATATAAACCGCCCTTATTAGCTCTAAGTAGCTAGATAGTAGAGTATAAAATATAAATATAAATAGCTTTTAATTAGCTATAGCCTTATTCTTTAGCTTTATAGAATAGTAAGTATAGAGGTATTTATAGAGTTAAGTATTTAAGGGAAATACTTCTAGGTAATATTAATAGGGGAAGGCTTATTATTTAGCTTAATATTCTACCTCTTTCCTAGCTATTTCTTAAGCCTTATTCTAAATCCCTTTCTAATATTCTTATATAAAATTTTATATCTATTTCTTTTACTAGTTTTAATCTATAATATATTACGGAGTTATAGAAGTAAAGGATTTACTATATAGTAGCTAGGCGTATATAGTACTAAGTATAATTATTATTAGTATATAGGACTAAGTAGTTAATACTATAAGCTAAGTACGTTTATTATTAATATATAGGACTAGTACTTTAATAGCGAGCTAAGTATAGTTATTATTAGTATAAGAGACTAAGTAGTTAATACTATAAGCTAAGTAGCTTAGTAAGCGGCTACTAATAATAATAGCCTAATTAAGGGATTATCTTATTAAATAAGAGACCAATAATAATAATAGGCCTAGTAAAAGGATTATTCTAAATAGGGGTTCTACTATTCTTATAGTAATAGTCTTGTATATAGAGGCGTTAATATAATAGTAAGTAGAAGTAATTAAGGCTAACTAATACTATATATAAGTATTACTACTATTTATTATAAATAATAATATAGATTATATAGATATAATAATAATAAATAATAATAATAATAAACTATCTAGGAAGGATATAGATAGAATATATAAATACTAAGCCTTAGTTATATAACTAGTTATATAACCTTAGATTAGACCGTAATAAAGTACCTCTTTATAAAAGAGATAATAATAAAAGCTCTACTTAAATACTAACCTTAGAATTATACGATTAAACTTAAATTAGAGAAGAAATTAATATTTAAACTAATTTATATTTTATTTAGAAAGGAACTCTTAGTACTATATAAGAATTTAGATAAGAATTTAAAAAAGGGATTTATTTAAAAATTTAGATTACTTTAACTAACTATTAAGTTAGATTTTAGTACTATAAATTAGTACTAACCTAAATACTTAGTACTAGTTTAGGTACTAACCTAAATACTTAGTACCTACTTCTAGTACTAACCTAAAAAGCCCTTAGTACCTTAGCGAGTTAGGTTAGACTAAGCCGACTCGCTAAGGTATTACTAAGACGCTAAGCCCTTAATAAAATAGTAAGGGATACTAATTTTTTTCTAGAATTACCCCTATTCTAAAATTAGATTTTTTTTTAGTTAGAATTTAAATACTCCCTCTGATTCCCTAGAGATATATATTACTATTTTATATTACCTTATTTACTTTTTAGAATTACTACAGGCTAGAAAGATATAGGATTTTAGTATAGAATCAAGGCGATTTTCAGCCTAAGATAGGATATCCTATAAGATATCCTAGTAGTAAATCGTGAACTAGGCCTAATTAGGTAATAATTTTTTATAGGCTAAAAATTTAGCTTAAATCCTATTTAATACTAAAAAAAACCTTTTTAATAAACTCTAAAACTTACTAAGATATAAAGCTTTAAAGTTAATATAATAAATATATTAGCTCGTATAGTAATTAAATCCTATATCTTTCTAGTAAGTAGATATACCTAGATTAATATAATAAGTAGCTATCCTAATTAAATTAAAAGATATCTCCTTATAATAGTACTAAATTATAAATAGTAGTAAGGTTATCTCCTTAGTTATACTTCCTATTAATAGGCTTAACCTATTAATTATTTATAATTTATATAACTCTTTCTTCCTTTATATTAATAGGTCTACTAGTTATATTAATACTTTAGAGAAAAAGTTCCTAGATACTCTAGAATCTATTATTATTATAATTCTTTAACTATTTATTTTAATTAGTATATTTATATCTATTAGATAGTCTATTAAACCTAACTATTATATTTTAAGGATTAAGATATCAATCTCCTTATACTTCTCTTTAATATAAGAGATTACTCTTTTCTTAAGTTAAAGAGGAACCTAATAATTCTTTTTTATTATATATATTTTTTATATTTTTTATAAAAATATATATACTATTTTATTAAGTAATATTTAATAGTATTCTAATTATACTTAAGGTATTTATAAAGACTATTATATTACCTTTAATTATAATTAGGAAATTACTTATATAATCTCTTTATTATTAAGTACTAATTATAACTTTAAATTATAATAGCTTATTTATACTTTTTATATATATAGATTCTAATAGCTTTTCTTATATTTACTTTTACTTAAAAATAAGTTATATATATCTTATTAGTATAAACTATCTAATATATTACTTTATATTACTTTATATTATAAATTATTTTAAAATTCCTTTTATAAGAGTCTATTTAATACCTTTTTTAATAGAATTCTATTCTTTCCTTAAGTTCTATTTATAGATCTTTTAATATAGAGGTATTAGACTAACCGCGTTAGGTTAGTACTTTAAACTCGAGTTAAGTATCTAACTTAACTCTTAGCGAGTTAATACTAATTCCTAGCCTAAGTATTTAAGTTAGTACTAATATTTAGTACTAAGTATTTAAGTTAATACTATAGGGTAGTACTAAGTATTAGTACTAAAGTATTAATCTAACTCGCTAAGACTTTAGTTTTAGTAAGGGTATTTTACTAGGCTATAATATTAGAAATACTCTCTAGTAATATTAAAAGGTAATATAGTTATTTAATAGTCTTTAGTAGATAGCTTATCTATCTAGTTAGATATCTTTATAATCTTATACTTATAATACTTTTATTCTTTACTATCCTCTTTACTATTATTATACTTACTATTATTATCCTTATTATTACTACTAGTCTTACTAGTATCTTCTAGCTTATATTCCTTATCCTCTTCTTTATCCTCCTTAGTAGTATACTTAATTTCTTTCCTATTAGTACTAACTTTAATTAAGATACCCTCCTTATCTTAATTCCTTTATATAAGGTTAGGTATAATATAATCCTTTTTATTAAACGCGTTAATATACTCTTAAATAAACTAAATATAAGTATTTATAATATTAGGGTCTTATATATCTTTTAACTCCTCTAGACCCTTATAATATATAATCCTTTACTTAATAATTTATATAATAGGTAGATTAAATCTAGTAAATTCTAGCCTAATAGTATCTATATCTTCCTTAAAAGTATTCTAAAAGTTAAGTTAATTAGAAGATAGGATTAAAGATAGATTATATATTTACCTCTTTTATAGAACTAGTTATACTATTTATATTCTTTATATAATTTACTAATCTATTTAACTTAGCTTATTTCTTAGTAGTCTCTTTATTATCTTTAAGGTGTAACTCTATCTTAAAATATTCTATTATATAGTATTAGCTATTTAGAAAGTATTATATTACCTAATTATATTATTATAAATCCCTCTCTTATATCTTTCCTCCTTTATAATATCCTTAATCCTAATTACTAGCTTTATATAATCTTCTTTAATAGCTATCTTCTATATATTTAATTCCTTTAACTTCTTAATCCTTTTTAATACTATTATATAATTATTAGATACTTTTATATATAATAGCTTCTTATTATTATCTTAGTCTTTTACCTATTTTCTACTCGCGATAAATTTAGGATTCTAGTTATAAGGACTTACTATTATTATAGTATTATATTAGCTTATCTATCTAGTATTATATTTAGGTAATATAATTAGTAATAAATACTTACTATATATTAATAACCTATCTTACTATAATATCTTAAATATATAAAGGTAAAAAGAGTTAAAAAGAAGATTTTAAGGGGTAATTATACTTATAATTATACTATAATTACGCGGAATATTCCTCTTAATATTACTTTACCTTATATTAAAACTTCTAAACCTTATATTCCTTCTTTTATCTATAAAAATCTATAGCCTACTTTAAGTACTATAAGTACTTAGGAGTAGGTTTAGTAGGAAAATCTTATATTATCGCTTTTAAGCGCTTATAATATATAATAGGTAGGTTTTAGTAGACTTTTTACTAATTAGTAGACTACTTACTAAGTTAGTAGCTACTTACTAGGACTAACTAGAACTAACTAAAAAAAAATTATACTTTAATAAAATCACCTACTAGTAGTAGGGGGGGGGAAGGGGTAGGGGGTATATAGATATATTTTATTAGTCTGTTTTTAGCCTAGATTCTATTTTTTTAGTTAGTTTTTAAATTCGTTGATAATTAAGCGAGTTATAGAGGTTTCTAGTAGTATAATAATAATTTTATTTATATTTAAATATTTATTCGAATATAAATATACTAGTAGGATATTTAAATATAAATACGTGATTTTAAGATATTTAAATAATATTCGAATATCTTTCTATATTAAGTATAAATACCTAGTATATATTATTTATAGCTATTTATTACTAGGTAATAATAGTAAATACTAGGTAGTAATAGTAAATACTAGGTAGTAGGTTAATAGTAGTAATTACTAGGTAGTAGTAGTAAAATAAGTAGAAAATCTTAGAAGAATTACTACTTTATTTATAGGCTAACTACGTCGAGTTAGTACTTTAAACTTAAGTTAGATATCTAAATTAAGTCTTAGCGATTTAATACTAAAATCTAGTACTAAGTATTTAAGTTAATCTTATAAGGTAGTACTAAGTATTAACTTAAAGTATTTACTTAAACTACTAAGATATTAATTCTACGTATATTATTTTACTAAGAGTATAATATTAGGAATATTATCTAATTATAATAATATTTCGTACTATATATAAGACTTACTAATATATTACTAAGTATAATTACTACTACTAACTATATTAGTAAACTGGGAAGTAGAATAGAAAATCCGAAACTAGAAAATCCGCTGAAAGCGTATTTTCCAGGCAAAATACTAGTAAAAAATAGGAAAATTTTAGGTTTTTTTTTATTCTAGCCTAAAAGTCCTAAATATAGAAAATCCGGATTTAAGGCCTTAAATCCGTGATTTTCCTCTAGCGCCGGGAAGAAACGGGAAGCTCGCTAGAGTTATAGCGGCTACGTCGTTAACGCTAGCGTAATATAGGTTTTAAATACAGTCGATTCACGTAATTTATATGTATGTAGAGTACCCTCCTAAGCCTAGCCCCGTTTCCTATACCTACATCACGCCTGCGATTAATTCTCCTACTAAGTATTAGTACTATTAGTTATTAATAAGACTTAATACCTTATTATAATTACCTAGTTAGTACTAGCCTAATATAGTTATATTATAACTAATTAGTAGGACTTATCCCCTATTAGTCCTATTACCTAGTATTTCTAAAAGTTACTAAATCTAGCTAAATACGCCTTTTCTAACTCACGGTATTAAAACGAGCCCTAGGGCTGACATATAAGCGCGCCTGTTATATACGGAAAATACGCATTTTTCTATATTATTCCACGTCCCTAGTTTACTAATAGTAGGTAATCCTTATTAGTAAATAAGATAATATAAGAAGATAATAGCTAATTCGCTACTTCTATAGAAATACTAACTATAATATTACTAATATTTTCTATTTATAGTAGTATTTACTAATATATATATAATTAACTACTATATTACTAAGTATTATTATTATTATTATTATTATTATTACCTAGGTAATACTAAAAAGTAAATAAGGTAATATAAAAAGGTAATATATATTCCTAGAGAATAAAGAAGGCTATTAAAATTATAATTAAGAATTAATTAATTTTTAGAATAGTACTAATTTTAGAAAAGAAGTAGGTCTTCTTATTAATTTATTAGAAGCTTAGTATCTTAGAAATATCTTAGTAATTTAAGTTAGTCTAACCTAGATTACTAAGGTATTAAGGTCTTAGTAAGTTAGTACTTAAAGCTAGTACTAAGTATTTAAGTTAGTACTAAGATCCTAACTTAAGTATTTAATTAATACTAAATCTTAGTACTAAATTCTAACTTAATAGTTAATCTAATAATACTTTTCTTAAATACTTAATATTATTATAAGATTAATAAAAGTAAAGATATAATAAAAACTAAGTAATAATTAGATATAATATAAGGGTATTATTTATATTACTAAGCGATTTTTTTAATAGTTTCTATAAATATAATATAAATATAAATAAATTACTATTTTAAGTAAGATATTTAAATAGGTATTCGAATATATTTAGTTAGATATTCGAATATAAATACGCTACTATAATATTTATATTTAAATATAAATATTATTCTAGTATATTTAAATATTAATGAATTTATTATACTAGTTTCTAGTTACTTCCGTAGCGGCTAGCTTAGCCTAAGCCTAAATCTTAAGAACCTTAAATTAAAAACGACTAATATAGCGTTTCTATATAATTTTAATTTTACTATTTTTAGAATTTTTTACTACCTACTCTAGGTTACTAAACTTACTATTATTACTTAGAGATTTACCTAGAGTTATAAGTAGGTCTAAAATTTACTAATATTTATCTACTATTAAATAACTTTAATAACTTTAATAATAGCTTATACTAAGTAGACTTATAATATTACTTAGTAATATATTTCTTACTTTATATATTAATAAGTAGATAGTATAATTAGCTAATAAAATACTATAATTACTAGCTAAGAAAGTTAGAGCGCTAAAGCTTATATAAGGTAGGAGGGGGAATAATATTATTAAAAGGGAAGGGAAAGGTAATAAAAATAGGTAATATATTAAAGTATAATTAGTAAATCCTTTATAACTAGTAGGACTTATAAGAAAAAAGTATAAGGTTAACTTAAGTCTTAAAGCTTTAAAGGAGATAAGATAATACTAAAAGTCTAAAATACCTTATCTTAAAGCTACTATTTAATTATCTTATAAGGGAGGTAATAATAGATATTATAAGAGTTAGCGTATATTTATATTAAATTTAAAGTTTAGCTTTAATAGTACTATAAGATATTATAAAAAGATTTATAATATCCTTTCTCTTAAGTAAATATATTACTATTTTATATTACTATTTAATTCTTATAATAAATACTTACTAATATATCTTATAATATAAATTTAAATCTACTTTATATCTATATCAAGTATATTACTATAATATAAAGGGATTTATAACTTATAAGGGAATTAATAAAAAGCTTTAATATTATACTATTTAGTACTTAAGGGTAGTAATAATTTTATAATATTAGGAGTAGAAGGTAGGTCTAGGATAGTATAACGCTTCTAGTATTATAACGCTCTTAGTATTATAGTACTCTTAATATTATAGCGCTCTTAATAAGATAAAGAATTATATTACCTTTTTATATTACCTTTATATTTATACGTAGAAATTAAACCTATTTTATAAATATACTACTTAATTATTAACTAACTTTAAAATAATAACTATTAATTTATTTATCTTAAGATACCTATTAATTCTAACTTAAAAGGATCTTTACCTCTATTAATACTTTAATTAATATCTTCTTCCCTTTAAAGAATATCCTAGGGCTTAGTAAGAGCTTTCTTAGGGTCTAAATCTATAGTAAAATTATAATACTTTAGAAGTATTACTTATTCTATAAACTCTAGTTCTAACTATATATAATCCTATAAATATACTCTTTAAATAAGATTAAAGACTCTCTTAATACCTATAAATAATATTAGATATAAAAGGATATCTTTAGCTATTCATATTAAATTTAGATAAGCTAAAGTATTATCCCTTTAATACTCTTATATAAGAATATCTTCTAGTAGACTTTTAGAATAAAAGTATTAAATAGCTTTACTTTATAATAAAGACCTATAATTTAGATATTAAAGTAGACTTCTCCTTACTCTTATTAAAGGTTAATACTAGTTAGTATAAATTTAAATATATTATTATATTATATTACCTTAGTAATATTCTATATATCTTATATATTAGTCCTTCTAATAACTAGTAATATCTTATAATACTTATAAAAGTAGTTAATAAATTTATCTTTATATATCTCTTTATAAGAAGTTAAAGTATTATTATTATTTAACTCCTCCTATTTATCCTAAGTTTTATATAGACTTAGTTTTATAGAAGGGTCTAGAATATTAATAAGGTTATATATTAATCTATCTTTACCTTTTATTCTAGAATAATACTTAGTAAGTTTTACTAAGGCTACTTTATAAGTATAAATAATACTTACTTTACTAATAATCCTACTATTATATATTATTATTAAAATATTATTAAAATATTTAAAAAGAGTATTATATAATTAGAATCTTAGATATATACCTATATTTATTATCTAAGAAACTATTAAGATAAGTTAATAGATAGGATTTAATATATTACTAAGTAGTAATATAATTAACTATTTATATTTACTAAGGCTAATTATACTAATTTTTAGATTAATTATATTTTTATCTACCTAAGTATTAATAGAGTTATATAGCTAATACTAGAAAATACCTGTAAAAATTCAAGATTTTTACGTTAAAAAATCACCCCTACTACCTAGTATTTAGTAGGTAAGGTGAATAGTAGGGAGTATATTAGATACGTTAGTAGGTAGCTTATATATATAATAGTATTAGCTATATTATATATATATACTAATAGACTAATATAGATTATTCTAATAGTATTATATACCTAGTAATTAGATAGATATTTCCCCTTATTTAAACTAATATTAGATATATTAGTAGGGGAGGTAAATAGTAAGAAGTATATTAGACGCGTTAGTAGGTAGGCGGCTTATAAATACGATAGTATTAGTTAAATTATATATATATACCTATTCTAATAGCGTTTTATATCTAGTTATAAGACGGATATTACCCCCTATTTAGACTAATACTAGATAGATTAATTCCCCCTATTTAGACTAATATTAGATATATTAGTATCCCTCTATTTAGACTAATATTAGATATATTAGTAGGGGAGGCGAATAGTAAGAAGTATATTAGACGCGTTAGTAGGTAGCTAGCTTATATATATAATAGTATTAGCTATATTATATATATATACCTATTCTAATAGTATTTTATACCTAGTAATAAGATAGATATTTCCTTCTATTTAGACTAATATTAGATATATTAGTAGGTAAGGCGAATAGTAGGAAGTATATTAGATATATTAGTAGGTAGGCCGGCGACGAGATCCACCTATACGTGGTACCGGCTACGAACCTTCTAGTATCTCGGTACTAGGAGAGCTAAGAGATCTCACGGTATTTTAGAAATACCGTCTAGGATTACCTAGTTATTACGGAATTAATACGCAGGTAGAGTATAGTAATAATAAGAATAGGAACGCTAACGCGATAGAAAAATAGAGAAGATAGAAGGAGAACTCTTAAAAGATTATAGTAAAAGATATAACGCGATAGAATATATAAATATAAATAAAAAATATATACTATATAAATACCCTTCTACCTCTCCCTAATATAGCCTCCGCTTCCCTACGTGTATTATAAACGCGATATACTAGTAATACTAGTAATACTAGTATAAGATAATAGAAATACTACCGATATAAAACCTTTATAATATTATAGGATATATATAGTACTTCTATACTTATACCCGTTATAAGGTCTCTTATAAGGCTACGTCCTTATAGTCCAGCCGATTCTACTCCGCGCGGTCTAAGTAGCCTAAGTCTACCTATCTTAGGGTAGTTATAGTATATATAGATAATAATAGTATAATAAAAAGATAGTAATATTATAGAGCTAGCCTTCCTTCCTTTTAATAATCGATTATAAGCCAGATAGTATACCGGGTATATACTACCGCTATTACTACCGTACGGCGGCGAGGATACTCTAGTCCCCTTCCTAGGTAGTCCTTATAGTACGGTTATAGGTAGTAGGTACCTAACCCGAAATAGAATATAGGTATTAGACTCCTCACCTAATAGCCTATAAGTGTAATAGGGCTACTAGTCTAGTTAGCTAATAGTACCTATTATCTTCTATATATATATACCTTAATAGTAGCGGCCGATATAACCGCGGTAAATATACCGGGTATCTGCTACCTTACTATTATACGGCGGGGGGATGCTTAGTTATACCTAGGTAGTCCCTATAGTATAATAGTAGGTAGTAGAGGCCTAACCCGTATAGAGATACGTGGATATTAGCCTTCCTACCTAATAATCTATAAGTACGCTAGGGCCGCTAGCCTTCTTACCTAGTAGTGCCTAGCACTAATAGACTAGTAGGTAAGTACTAGTTCTATTACCTCCCTTTATATATATACCCTCCCCGTTATAAATATTATAACCGGGACTATAAGGAATTATCTATTATAAGGATTTATCTATTACGCTAAATAGATTAGATTAAGAATAGCTAGTAGAGATAGAAAAGAGAAAGGGGCTAGGCCCTAGACAAGGAAAAGAAGTTTTACTTATAAACGAAACTTTAGTATAATAGGTAGTAAACCCGACCCCTCTACTACCTCCCTAGTAGTAGGCCTGCTAGGGGGGGGAGGGAAGGAGCTGTAAATAGTTAAGAGAACCGTAATTATCAGGTGGAGTTTTTATCCTTATAGTAGGGTTTCTCCCCGAATAATATATACGTAATACGTACCCCTGAATAGCCTACTCTTATTAGCTTTTTAGCTAGTATAGAAGTATAATTAATTAATTAAATATTAGTAGGTAGCTTATATATATTATAGTATTAGCTATATTATATATATATACCTATTCTAATAGCATTCTATACCTAGTAATAAGACGGATATTTCCTCCTATTTAAACTAATATTAGATATATTAGTAGGGGAGGTAAATAGTAGGGAGTATATTAGACGCGTTAGTAGGTAGCTTATAAATATAATAGTATTAGCTATATTATATATATATACCTATTCTAATAGCGTTTTATACCTAGTTATAAGACTAATATTTCCCTCTATTTAGACTAATATTAGATATATTAGTAGGTAGGTAGGTAGCCTATAAATGTAATAGAATTAGCCTATATACTTATATAGTAATATAGATTATTCTAATAGCGTTTTATACCTAGTTATAAGATAGAGATTTCCTTCTATTTAAGCTAATATTAGATATATTAGTAGGTAAGATAGTAGAATAAGTAATTTATAAATAATAATAGGATTTTTATTATTAATCTAATTATTCTAGCTGTTAGTACATAGAATTTAGTAGGTAAATTCATTTATAACGATATATCTTTTAAACTACTATACTAATTTTTATAATTTTTAAAGCTTTAGATAGTTATAGATATATTATATAACTTTATTTAAGTAGAAAATATTATAAATGGTAGGTGTATACGTAGGTAGGATATAAAGAAATATTAGAGTTCTAATATTCGCGCTAGTCCTAGAGGGGTAATTAGGGTACTTATTAACTAACTAATAAGCTACGATAAGCTTAGGGTCTTAAATTACATATTTTCTATTATTATTAGAAGATTATAGGGAGGTTAGACTACTTACTTATAATTTAAAATACCTCTAGACTCTAATACTACCTCTTTATATAGGATTAAGAAGGGGACTAATCTTATTAAGCTAATTAAGTAAGCTTATATTATCTTTTAAAATAAGTCTCTTATATAGAGTTAATATAATATAGAAGCTATTAATTATAGCCTTTAAGATATTTATAATAATACCTAGGCTTATTTTAAGACTAAGGTAGTCTACTTTTATATTAATAAATATTCCTAGTTATTCTAGGAGGATCTAGTAGCTAGGTTATTAAGGTATTTCTTTAAAAGACTTATTTCTAGAATAAGGTTATATATTTAGATCTTACTATTAATAAGTAGCTTAATAATCCCGACCTAATAGATATTATATATTATAAAATAGAACTATTTATAAGTAATCTCCTTACTATTAATAATAGTATTAATATCTATATAAGCCCTACTACTAATAAAGAGGTATTATATTAGAAATATAGTTATACCCCTAGAGATAATATTAATAATTTAATTAAGAATATCTATATTAATATTAGAATAAATATCTCTTAAAGGGATTATCTATTAATATAAGCTATTCTTACTATTATTAGTAGAGATATTATTAATATTAATACGAAAATAATATTATATATCCCTAGTAATATAATAATATACTAGAGTATTAATTATATTATATTAGAAGAAGATAATAAACTCTTCCCTCTTAAGTACTTTTATAAGTTTTATAAACCCTCCCTATTATCTTATAAGTTATATATTAAGCTAGGCGTATTAATTATATTATTAAAGAACCTTAATCTATTATATTTATATAATAAGACCTAATTATAAGTAATAAGATATAGTAAATATATCTTTAAGAGGGGGATTATAAGTAGTACTTATAATAGTAAAAAGGTAATACTATTTAAGATACTATTATAATCTAAGGAAAATAATAGGTAGATTCCTATCCCTTTTATTTATAAGTAGTATCCTATCTAGCTAGTATTTACTATAACTATTAATAAATTATAAGGTTAATTAATAAAGTATATAAATATTAACTTATAAACTAGGCCTACTTTTAATTATAATTAGTTATATATAACTTTATTATAAGTAATAAGATAGAGAAACCTTTATATTATTAGGCTTAAAACTCTTAAATATATATCTAGTTAAATAATAAAAAATATTATATATAAGTAGGTACTATTAGATAATAGATAAACTACTTTTAATATATTAATTATAACTTATTATTAATACCTAGATCCTATTAATAGCTACTTAATAGCTTATTAGAATATTAATTATAATATTAGAAGTATAAAGATAGCTTAATACTATATTTAATTATATAGTTATATCTTTATATTAGACTATAATATTAGACTTTCTAATAATAAAAATAAGCTATTCTATTATTTAATTTATAAAATACTACTAATTAAACTTTAAAGGGCTAGATAAATATTAGATTATATTAACTCTTATATCTAATAGATTCCTTTTTATTAATATAATAAATCTAGTAGAACTATTAATAGTTATTATAAGAGTATAAAAGATATATTATAATATAAGAAATATAAGGAATTAATAATTATATTAAATAATTTAGTAGTATAAAGGTTATTAATAGAATAGAATATTATTATACTAGATATCTTATAGTTAATTAAATACCTAATAGATAGTATTAGTCTTTTAATACTTCTATCTTAATAATAATAATATCTTTTCCTAATAATAACTAATATAATAAGTTATCTAATAATAGTATACTTAATTATATTCTATTAATTCTAAATAGTAATATTATTATAAAGTTATAATATAAGTAGGCCTAATAACTATTTATTAATACTTTAATACTAGATAACTATTATAAATAATACCTTAGGTCTAAAATTAATATTTTTAGTAATATTTACCTTATAACCCTTATAATACTTAAGGAGGATCTTAGTATTTATAATAATTTATATATAGATCTATTATATTTAGACTTAAAGTTATCTTATAAATACTATTACTTACTAAGAAATAAAAGAATTATACTTTTAAATATACTTTTCTTATATAAAAATCTTAAATTTTTATAGGTATTTTCTAGTAGATATATATATTACTTCTTTATATAAGAATATATTATAAGGATAGATAGATAATATTATAACATATAGTTTACTATTATATTTTTTTTCTTAAGTAACTTTCTAAATTATATAGAATTCTCCTAAGAACCCTCTTATAAATATTAGAATTCCTATAATTTTTAGGAATATTCTTATATAATATATCCTTATTATTACTAGATCTTATACTAAGTATATTCTTTAAGAGTATTAAAAGCTATTATAATAATATCTTTAGTATTTAATATATTATCTCTAAGAAGTTTACTAGTAAAGGAATAAAAGTTTATACTTAGATATATTACTACCTAGTTATATAGTTAGTATTACTAACTTAAAGGGGCTTAGTACCTAGCTTGAAATACATCTATAGTACTAAGGTAAATCTAAAACTTAGAATAGAATAGCTGACGTAAGCTAATCTTGCGGGTGATTCCGGGGTTCTAGTCCTATTTAGGTTAGGTGTTCCGGATTATTAGGAACAGATCAGTGTACTGCTTTCAGACTGAATCAGGGAATTGGATCAGTTCAGAAAGTGATCTGTTCCTAGTTACGGAACAGTTTGAAACCCCCTAATATTGAGTGCTCTGAGCACCGTATGCAGTCCAAACCGCCTGCAGTCTCGCAACACTTCCAGTTTCGGCGTGAAAGTTTCATCCTCCTGAGACATGCTCAAAGCAATCGCTGCCAGTCAAAATGAACCCTGAGACGATAGAATAAAACATGTTTCAATCAGAATTTCGCAACGCTGGACGAAATGGGACGAGTCAGAAAGGTAGATCTCGGGGAAATTCCAGTATCAATAGGCTCATCAATCGTCTATATGATACGCTGCTGACTACTGCTAGGTAGTAAATCCATTGCCAAAGCCCGGCGGAAGAAGATTCCATCCGAAGCTACTCGTAAAAGTGAACGACAGCAAGCTTTGAGGCAGTCGAAACAAGTCAGAACACCAAGTCTCCCTGGAGAGAATCAGCCATTACCAGATTCCCGTCTAACTGATTGCCATGCTGGCTTAAGGTCATCCAAAGGTAAATCAAAAGTCGCTCTAGATCATCGTGTGCGTTGATGAACCGCATAAAGCTAACGTTGAGTCTATCAAATAGTCCAGAAGACTGCTCCGTCGTCGGGCTCACCCGGTCGTAGAGCCGCATCTCATCCATCAGGGCACGATCTACTAGAACGCTTGTCTTCGTCGGAACAAGATAAGTCTGACGACCGAGGCCGGCAAACGTCAGGCTCCAATACCGTAATAGAGAGGCTCACCTCCAAAAATTTGAAACGAGTCGACCGAAAAAGCGATTTAGAGAAACAGAAGACTCACCCAAAACAGTGGGACTTCATCAACATGGCTCGTACTAGGTCACAGGCCTCGAAATCGAAGCAAACAACAACAGCGTCGGATGGATCATCTAAAGCTTCTTCAAGGTCAAAAACTGTCTCCACCACTGATCCTCAATTCGCAAGAATGGCAGAGGAAAATGGTATTTTAGACAGGTTTGATTCCGTTGAACCGGTCAATTTCGATGAGGTCCGTACTCGTCTCGAGCAGTCACGCAACTCGCCAGAGCCGGACCTCCAGGAATTCCAGGATTTTTGCAAGCGGATACAATTATCGCAGAATGAACCAGGAGTCGCGCAGGCCATTATGCCCCTTCTCTGTCGGCGTACTGGCGAAGGTTATACACAAGTCTACGATCAAAAATTCACGATGTTTCCCAGCAATGTTGGCTTCAACGACGGTCTCTCTCCTGCGAAGCCTGACTTCGTCGAAGCTTATGTAGCGACAACATTCAAGCCATATCCCTTGGTCCGCTTATTGGGAGGCTCTGCCGTCCCAGTCCCTGGCGGACGTCCCATCGCGCTCGCACATATTGCCGGAGAATTCAAGAGATTGAGTGGGGACATGGAATGTGCGATGTGCCAAGCGGCGTACGACGCTGCCACACTCATTTATGGTCGAAACCAAGCCTGCCTCGCGATGGGCAAGCCCGACGCAGCCAAGGTCGCCTGCGTTGGGACCTTCGTCTCGAACGGTGACCAGGTGCATATATCGGTGCATTACGCGACGAATCATACCTCGGGCCAGACCGTCTACCACCACTGTCCAATCTTCAGCGACAACTTCCTATTGAACCACGCAAACTTCACCCTTACCCGCAAGCATTTGCGGAACCTGCAGGAATGGGCGATGGAGAACGCGACGTCCCTGAAGACCAACCTCATCGCACACTACGAAGCGTCACAAGCTCGGACCAGGGAATCTCCCGTCCCTCTTATCTCGGGTGGGGTCGCGGCCCAAAAGCCGGTTGAGCCTGAGGAGGGTGTGCTAGTCTAGACGAGTCTATTGCACGTCTCTGGAGTCTTTGGTATAATGACCGCGCTGTCATGGATTTGTCTATCAGCACGCTATGATTGTGGGTGTGTGAAGCCATCGTTTGGGGTTTGTTTGGTGTTTGGCGAATGGAATGACTCATATAGACTAGTGTGATCTTCTAATTTTCTATCTTTTCTTTTTTAGCGTCGCTATCGTCAATACAAAGGTTTTTGATCACTCTTGGTCGGTTCAAGGTTCACGCCAGCCGATGTTTTTAACTTCTCCGAGGGATGTAATCTTGGTCCGCCCTGCGTATTAAGAAACGCACCGAGTGAGGATGTAGAAAGATCTCATGCTCGAACGACTCTGCTCGGCTCCCTTTCCAGCTCACTTATTTTGGGATCGCCGCAGATCGCAATCCCCTGCACGCTCTCTATCAGTCAGTCTCCCAAGTCGTGACTTCTGTACTCTGGGTCTCCTTGCCCATAGCAACGGTTGTCGTTACCTACTATCCGCTCCCTCTATCCATTTGATTAATAAAAAACCCCATTCTTCGCAAATCTTTTAAAATTCTCATCTGGATTTACACCGAGACCAAGACCATTATCCTTCGTGGTAGTAAGTATTGCGTCGGTTTCTCTCGCCAAATAGCATGACCGTTTTCTTTTGAGTCATTAAAGCTATAATATCTCCTCGAGGTCACACTGTTGGACAACTACGTAGTAGTCCTCTTATTCGTTATCGTAAACGATATAGAAGTAGGAGAGATGCCAAATCATAACAAGTATGAAAACATGTAAAGCAAAAAGAGACAGTAAGGAAGGACTATCTATAGAGTCGATTTACGATAAAAACGCGGACAGTAGTATTATTTTATTTTTGACGGGCTAACGTAAGTAGATGAGTCAGACGCAACAAGTATGAGGGTAAGAGGAGAGGACGTTATAGTGGGCAGTTGGTAGATGTTACGAGCCTCAGTGGGTCAATTAAAAGAATGTGGCTTCACTAGCAAGTCTCTCGGGTAGAGCTTGTAAAGACTAGTGTCAAGGACTGAGGGATAAGTAGACTTGAGTACTATGCAGGTCGATTACAAGCAAGTGGCAGTCTTGTCTCCAGTGCACAGTAGGTTGAGAGTCATACGGCTGAGAGTCATAACATGAGTTGAATACGAATCTCTATCAAAGGAAATGACTACATACTTACAGATAAAGGAGATTCGTCTTGCTTGCTTTAGTAGCCCGGATCACCCCCTTACTCGACATGCTTGCTCAGAGTGGTTGCCAAGGAACGGAAGGTTCTGGTAGCTCAACGTGGCTTGATATTCATACAAGACACAAGACGAAAGACAAGGAGAAAAGAAGAGTGAAAGAGAGTAGCTGGCAAGAAGACTCTGCCAGCCAAGACGATGATACGCATCGGGGTGAAGCCAACCCTATCTGGCTCCATTCGCGGTCTTGCACCGTAACAAGGAGCCTGATCGAAGTCCCGTAAGGATGGAAACGTTGTTAAGGTTAAGGGAGGAGCAGGATACGGTGTATTCATACCGATAGGAAGAAAGCATCCAAGGATTGTAACAGCGGCCAAAACGTGGGGGGAGGGCAGCGCTTTACCGCAAGAAGTAATTCGCCTGCACACATACCACGCGAATAGCACTATGGTACTTAGACCTGCCCCTGTGTCCATTCTCGCCCGCTAGTGTCCTGTTGCCTCGTAGTTCATGAGGTTCCTGGGGCTTCGAATTATATCACTACCTCACGCCTGAGCCTGGTCAATCCCATCGTTCTCCTCAGTGGTAATTCATTATTAATGATTCGTGGTCTACGAAATCATGGTGTTTCCCCGTATTGAGTCAGGATCCCCTAACCGGATATGTTAGCTCGGAGTCTCCGATGCTATGCTCGTAAGTGCGAGTCATGATTGTAGCTAGGCGTGTCCTCATTGATTGTGCCGGGTCGTGGATGAAGAAGGTGAAGGAGAGGAAGACCAGGTTTAATTAGAGGTTCTACCCGTATCAAATTGTGCATGGGTAGAGGCTAGAACTAAAAGGGTCAAAAAGGCTTGCAGTTCGTCAACGGTCTGACTTCATGTTTACCAGCAGACGAACTCTGTATGTCCAAATTTCGCTTGATGGCTCAGTGGTAGATCCACAATACTGCTGACCATGCAATAGCCTGTCAGCGCCGTGTTATAAGATTCAACTCCTCCGTTTGGACAGGAGCTCCCGCTATTCTGCACGATGGTTTTCCTTTCCATATGCACTGCGCTCTACGAATATGCTCCGCAAGGTGATAACGAGCTAGAATTACATGAAGGGGAAATTGTCTATATCCTTGAGAAGAGTGCGGAAGATGATTGGTGGAAGGCAAAGAAAAGGGCGCCCAGCGAGGATGAAGATGAGCCCGTGGGCTTGATACCCAATAACTATGTTGAAGAGGTTAGTAGAGTCGTGCTCTCTATCGCGAGGATGAAACCTTTAGATCACGTCCACTTGTGTAGTTGAAGCTCAGATGTATGATGGAAGTGCTGACAGGTGCCGCACATAGGCCCATCCGACTCACTACGCAAAGGCACTGTATGATTATGCTCGGCAGACTGATGAGGAATTATCCTTCTCGGAAGAGGCCATACTCTCTGTGTATGATACTGAAGATCCAGAATGGACATTGGTGGGGTTGGATGGTGAATACGGCTTTGCGCCTGCAAATTACATTGAGATTACAGGCAAAGCTGAGCACGCATCTCCACAACCGCCGCTATCACCTCAGAGTCCGATACCAATTCCAGAGCCGGAGCCAACATCAGTCCAATATGCTCAACCTTCAACAAGTCCAGCATTTGCAATTGCGGGCATAATGCACAAGAAGTCACTCTCCTCGGGCTCGCCGCCTGCCAATGTAACACTACCACCTCGAAGACCTCAACTTACCCCGGAGGACTCAGACGAAGAGCAACCTGCTCCATCACTGCCTCGGCGACCACCATCTGAGCAGCTCTCCCCACCTCCCACTCAATATGCTTCGCCTCGGACCCCAGACTCCCCCGGAGTTACAGCTTCGTCACCACATAATCGCGCCATTGGTCAAACGTTTGGTGACGACCAACCTCAGGCTAAAGCTGGTGGCTATCATCTGTACAACATCAACGAGATTGTCTCCGCAATGGGGAAGAACAAGAAGTTACCCACAACTTTAGGCCTCAACCTGGCCACCGGTGTCATCATGATCGCACCAGAGAAGTCACGGGACGGGCCACAAATGGAATGGACTGCTGAAAAGCTCACCCATTATTCGATCGAGGGAAAACACGTCTTCATAGAGCTTGTGAGACCAAGCAAGAGCATCGACTTCCATGCCGGTGCAAAAGACACTGCTCACGAGATCGTGCGCGGACTTGGCGAAATTGCGGGCGCCGCGAGAGCGGAAGGTTTACGAGAGATAATTGACGCGGGTTCGGGTGCGGGTGGGTTGAGGAAGGGGAAAATACTCTACGATTTTATGGCGCAGGGCGATGATGAGGTCACAGTCACGATTGGCGATGAAGTCGCTGTTCTCGATGACACCAAGAGCGAAGAATGGTGGATGGTTCGGCGACTGAAGAATAGCAAACAGGGAGTCGTTCCCAGCAGCTATGTTGAGATAACAGGCATCCTACCACCTCCGCGAACCAGTTCTGGGATCAACGCTGGAAAGTCGGTCGTCGAGCAAAACAGACTCGAAGAAAAGGAGTTGACGAAAGAAGCAATGAAAACTTCCAAGGCGCAGGATACAAAGGGCTATGAGGTAGGCCCAGGCTTGAAGCTCCCCACTAGGGGCAGCAGCATAGCACGTGGGAACCATAGTAACCAGACATTGCAGCGAAGCAAACGAGATAGCAAACATGGAAGGTCTTCATCTGGGTCGAAATCGAGTAAGTCCCAATTCTCTGTTCTTCAATATCCACTGATGACCGCTTTAGAGCCAGACATGGCGAAAACGAGAACTTGGACCGATAGATCAGGGACATTCAAAGTTGAAGCGCAATTTATAGGATTGAAGGACGGGAAAATACATTTACACAAACTTAATGGGGTCAAGATCGCGGTTCCTGTGGTTAAGATGGCTATGGAGGATCTTGAATACGTGGAGAAAGTCACTGGAGTATCCTTGGATGATGACAAGCCGTTATCTGACATCCGCCGGCGGAGTACACAGACAGCAAAGGACAATGAACGCAGAAAATCACAGGCAGCTCCTGCTTCTTCGAAGCCTGGCGCATCCATTGAGCAGCCAAAGAGTGGTCCGCCTAAACCTGAAGGGCCCGAATATGACTGGTTCGACTTCTTCCTGAAAGCCGGAGTCAGCCCCTACCAGTGTGAAAGATATGCCTTCAATTTCAATAAGGATTCTATGGATGAAAAGGTTCTTGGGGACATCACTCCAACTGTTCTACGGACACTGGGTCTGAAGGAAGGTGACATTCTCCGAGTGATGAAGTACCTGGATACTAAATTTGGTCGTACAGGTATGTTTGCAGCATACTCTCACTACGTTGTTATGCTGACAATGTAGGTGGTCCGACGTCACCCGATAATGCAGCAGGAGGACTCTTCTCCGGACCTGGTGGCGCCTTGAGGAATAACACGCGCAAGGGAAGGCCTGCGCCTGCAGTCCAGAGTGGTGATGTCGTCGATGCGAGCAAGTTCAGCCAGAAAGGATCAGGCGAGGATAAACCGTCTGATCGAACGGAGAAGCCCCTATCCCAGGCGCCAGCTCCACCTAAGAAAGACACCAGTGGTTTTGATGACGATGCATGGGACGTCAAGCCCTCGAAGCAGCCAACCCAACAAACTTCACAAAAGTCAATAGCAGCGCCGGCACCAGCAGCCAGTACACCTCAACAGTCTACGCTGACAGGCTCACTCTTGGATCTTTCGCTTTTATCGGAACCTTTGCAGCCTGAAAGGGCGCAGCCAGCTCCTGCAATACAGCTTCAACAAACACAATTACAACCACCTACCCAAGTCCCTCTACAGCAGCAATTGCAGCAGTCACAACCACAACAGTTGCAGCAGCAGCCAATACAACAGCAACCTACTGGTGCTAATCCATCATTCTTTTCTCAACTTGTACCACAAGCTACAGGTCAGCAGTTCCAGCAGCAGAGCACTAGCCAGCCTCAACAGCCTCAGGGATTTGGGTTATTGCAAAATGTTCAGAATCAACAACAGCCCCAGCAGACGGGTCCTCCACGGCAGAGACCACAGGCTCCCTTACAGTCTCAAAGCATTCAGCAAGGTACACTGATGCCACCGCCGCCTGCCAGACCCCTTTCAGCACCCCAAACCCTCCCGCAGACCAGTAGCTTCGGTCCGCCGCCGTTGCAGCCGCAATTGACAGGCTTTCAACCTCAGAGTCAATTCCAGAACCAAATCGCACCACCCGGCCAGAGTCTCAACGACCTAAGTCAGCAAAGATTTCAGCAGCAGCAATACAATCAGCAGCAACCGCAATTGACTCAGCAGCAGTTACAACCGCAGCAGACTGGTTTTGGTCAACAGCCGGCAGGCTTCAACCAATTTACGAACGGGATAATCCCTCAACCGACTGGCTTTGTTCCACAATTCAATCAAATGACACCGCAGCAGTCGAGTTTACAGGCATTGCAAAATCCGTATGTCAATGGCCAACAGGCAGGAAGCCCCTTTGCGGATCCTAGAGGCCCGCAGCAAACAGGCGGCTTCGCGCCACTGCAGCCACAGATGACTGGCTTCCAAGCACAATACCAGCAGCCGCAGCAGACTGGAATCAATTCGATGCTGCCTCCAGCCTTGCAACCTCAGCCGACTGGGGTCAATGGATTCTCGAGACCGGGGTTCGGCCAACCACCTGCTCCAGTACCTCCTATGCCGCCAATGCCTCAACAGCAGCAGCCGGCCGCTGCGCCGTTGCAACCCCAGAAGACCGGGCCGGCACCACCCGTGAGATTCGGGACTCCAGCAGCGAATAAATTGGTGCCTCAACGAACGGGGAGGGCAAACCTTGCATCGGCCAGTATGTTATCGAACCTCGAACTTTATGCTCATGCTAATGTAGTGTAGCTCCCTCGAATCCTTTTGGCTTTTGATGTCGGAACTTGGGAGTAGTTGTTTCCATTGTCTATGGGGAGAGATCGCATGTCTGGACTAATGAGGTAGATAAGCCATGGAGCAGTCAGTGTATATATTATTAGCATTACAGTGTAGTCAATGAGATTGAGGCTTGGCGGCCTCTCGCTTTTCGCGTTCACCAGGTTCAACTCAGACTGATCTACCGCCAGAGACCTGTCTACTACGTAGTAAGCAGGTGAGGCCGGCATAATCCTAGTACGAACTGCCGCATCGCGTTATTCCATTGCTTACAACTTTCATGGTCATACACGACAAATACTTCCATAGAATATGGCAGCAAATGCATTGGTAGTAACACTAGATTTACATTTAGAGCAAATGCTCCTGTGGTAAACGACCAAGACCTCTCTCCCAAGTCTCACACTTCTTTACAAAGCTCCTTCCTCAACTGACCATTCGCAAAACTCAACCAGAAGCTTCTGCCACCTCTGACATCTCCTATAAAGGTCTCCATCCTTGTCCGAGCCCATGAGATTGCTCATATCAAGTTTCATCATCTGTGCTGTCGCGATTGTCTTCTATGCCACTTCTCTTTCCTATCAGTTGCAGTTGACCTCTCTCCTGTACCGGATCCCATTCGTATACCAGGTTTCCTCAGCAGTAGCTCGAAACACCACAAGCTCACCTTCCCTGCTCATAAGCTCCGACACCGCAGATCGGATCCCTTTCGTAGGACTATCCCCCATTCCACTCACCTCCCTCACTCCCACCAAGTCCGCAAACATGACAGTGCCGCGGACAATCCAAAAGGCCTTCCTCGCCACAGAACAGTCCGAAGGCGCCGGTGCTCGCGTCCGTCGCTCGATCGGAACCTCCGCCCTCCGCAACCTCAGCCCCTTCCTCATGCTCGACCACGCCTCCGTCTCCCCCGGCGCAGGCTTCCCCGACCACCCCCACCGAGGCCAAGAAACAATAACCTACATCCTCCACGGCGCCATCGACCACGAAGACTTCGCTGGCAACAAAGGCACCATCGAGACGGGCGACCTGCAATTCATGACCGCAGGCCGAGGCATCATGCACGCCGAGATGCCCCGCCCGAACCCCGACGGCACCCCGAACGTCGCCATGCAACTGTGGGTCGACCTCCCTGCGAAGCTGAAGGGTGTGGAGCCTCGATACCGCGACCTGCGCGCTTCGGAAATACCGCAGATCACCGTCGATGAGGGCAAGGTCAGCATCAAAATCATCTCGGGACAGAGCCACGGCACGGACAGCGTGCAGGAACTCGCCTACACCCCCGTCTGGATCTTCGACGTCACCATCCACCCCGGCGGAAAAGTCACACAACCCTTACCCGTCGGCTGGAACGCATTTGCATACACCCTTTCCGGGTCCACAACCTTCGGTGTCGGCAAAGACCAAACGACAGTGGGGCAGTATCACAACGTAGTCTTCAAGCGCGAAGGCGACGTCGTCAATGCCGAAGTCGATAAAGACGCGGCGGAAGAAGGACGCTTGGTGCTCGTTGCGGGATTGCCGTTGGATCAGAAAGTGGTGCAGTATGGGCCGTTCGTGGTCAATAGTCAGGAAGAGGTTTATCAGGCCATGCTCGATTATCAGAGCCATGCCAACGGCTTCGAGCGCGCCAAGGGGTGGGCGAGCGAGATTGGGAAGGGTTTGGTTCATTGAGTTGAGCTCACTCGGGGTTTTGCATTGTGGGATGGGGTGTGATTGGAGCTGCATATGCATGGTGTTGATGACTGTATGGCTTGACGACTAGCATTGTAAATAGATATCCGAAGACGAATGAACCAAGAGTTACAAATCACAATATCCTCTCATCCACCCCATCAAAACCCAGTTCGCCCACGAATCCCATAGATTACCAAGCACGTGCCATCCCTAAGCATAAGTTCTATCATACAACCAGATACAAATTTCCCCCTCCACCCTATTCCACTCCTCTCTCCACTCCCTCAAAGGAGGGCAGAATGTAGGAAGGGGATAAGAGAATGACACATCATTTAATAAAAGCTATACTGATCGCAAACATAAAATTTCTGATATTGCTCGATTATGTATGTATGTATACATGAACACACCCTACGAACAATTGTCATACATCATCAGTAGTACGATAGCACGTTAGGTTATGGAAATACATACCCCATAGATTTTATCGAACACTATTCTATTCTATTCTGTTCATTCGGGAGATTTCTGATGGGCTGGGCTATTGTAGTTTGTCCGTCCGTACAGTGGTGGAGATGGGCGTAGGATGATAGGTTTTCAAGGAAGTGATACGGTGACGATGGGGTTGATATGGGTGATATGGGAATATCCTACTGCTGGTTCGGAGATATCTTCAGATATTTGGTAGTCTATTCGACAACACTACAGCTGCATCTATTCTATGCAAGTTTGACATCTCTTTTGGGGTAGCTGGGTGGAGCGGTATCGTGGGCATTAATGGCATTGGTTATGGGCCCTAGCTTCTATTAGTTCGTGGGATGCGACGGGGTGGAATTGTCTGCTAGAATGTTATAATAGTGTTCTTGCTCATTTCATGTCTCTCCGCGGCTCGGCCAGAAGGCGGATGGGACATTGGTGGGATAAGTCCTTTCGGTAGCTGTTTCTTCCTGGTGTATGAAGCAGGCTACGTACGCAGCAAGAGCCATTGATGGGCACATTCACATTCGCGAGCTGTTCTCTGTCTTTGGGGGCGAGACGATTTGTGAATTTTCTTCAGTACGACACCTATCTAGACATAAGGTAGCAATGAAAGAAGCCTAGCAGGAAATAGCGGTCTATGATCTTGAAGAAATGTCTTTTACCACCACCTTATCTATCATAGACTTATTAAAATCGTCGGTCGACAGGCATGGTAAGTTTCGTTATGATATAGGCTGTATATTGACAAGACGAAACATATTCTAACTTACGAGTATTCTGATAGTAAGCAGCTTACGCAGTTTGGCCAAGCTTAAGGAAAGTCACGGGGGGATCTGGAGAAATATGGTTTGCGAGGAATTCCAGTTGTCGGAATGAAGAAGCCGTTGTGAATCGGCTTCCGGAAGGTTGCAGGGTGTTCTCCTTGCGTTGTGAAGTCTGAAGGTGATAGATAGGGCGAACCTTTGAGGTTCGGCATGTATACCCAGCTGTTTGATCGCCTCTCGTCTCCAGGAGCTCCTTGGCGCATACGGGTCTTTTATAGAGACGGGAAGCTGAGATCCTATTTTGGATTGTGCGCATGGTCCGTATTACTTGGCCTACTTCTGTGAGGTGAAAAAGGGAAGGGGAGTGTGAAATTGGTTTGAAGGAGTGATAGGCGCTATTTTGGTAATTTGGGTAGTGGGTTCAGTGCTTTCGGAAAGGTGATAGCTGGACACACAATGGAACGATGCTGAATGCGCACGGAACGAAGGAGGGGTTCATACTGGCGAACGTATTGGATCACTGAGGTACTAGTGCGGTGGTTGCGATCCTCGATACCTGTACACGCCATGCTGACATATTCTGGCTCAACTTTATCTTCCATCTTGCCCTCCTCTTGTGGATTCTGCAAGGTTTCCTAAGGATGACAAGATGCATCTTTGGCGGAGTTCGTGGGTCGAATAGGGTTTGGGCATAGAGAACCTCGCGGTACCAATGGCAAAGTGAGCTGTAGTGGGTGATAGGTCATGTGTCTGATGCTTGACGGTATTTTACCGTGGTGTAAGGCATGCGGATATTGAGGGAGCGCGCTACAGCAGAGAACAGTGGGCCGGCGTGGCTGCATTCACTGATTCGTTGGGAGCATGCGAACATTCGAGCAATCCTCCCATTCAATGCACGAGTACAATAGGCTTCCCCCTCTCCCAGCCATCCAAGCTCTCCTTGATGTTGATCCAGTATCTCAACTTGACAGCCTCATCCATGGCCCGCTGCACATCATCTTGTCTGAATGCCTCGTCTAGTATTCCCTCGCTCCTCTCAATATTAGCATCATTATCCCTCTTCATATCTTCAAGCTCGCTCTCCTCTTGTGCAGCCTCGATAGCCTCCCTTACCTCCAGCACCTCCATGAGCAATTCAGGGTCTTCAACCTTCAATCTTTCGTCTTCCGCGACATCTATTCCTCGCAACGATAAGAGATACTGCGCCCTTCTGAGCGGGTCTTGGAGCGTTTTGTAAGCTTCATTTATAAGCGTAGAGGTACCTTCCGCTCTTGCTTTATTGGGGCCAGTGTGGCGGTCTGGATGCGCGCGGGCTTGCAATTGTAGGAATTCTCTCTTCAAGTGCTGCGTATTCACAATGAATGGGCCATGAGGTGGGGGGCCTTTTGGGAGTGTGGCGGGAAAGAGGTTGTAGAGAATGGGTGTGTCGGGTTCTCGCCGTTCTAGCGCAGGGGCGGTGGAGGTCGATGCATATTTGGCTCTTAAAGACGGAGGCGCAACTCGCAGGCGCTTTGATGGTTGACCTAGGTGGAGGCTTGAGGGGTGCATATGACGTTTGGTAGCCGTTGTGAGGGACATGTAGCGTTGAAATGCGGAGAAGAAGAGGTCGCGGTTATAGAATCTGCAGGATCTCGACATCTCTAATTGCATGTCCACGACTCCCAAAATTAGGATGTGTTAAGAAAGTCCCAAAGTTTTGTGTGAAAGCAAGTGACAGAGACGTCAATAGCCAAAGATGGCTAGCCCCAACTCAGCCCTATCAACTGGCTTCAGGCAGTGGAAGTGGCTTCAACGTCTTTTGCTTCACCACTTTCTTACAATGTAAGTATGAAGCGCAAGTTCATATGGCTGGCGGCTGCCAGTGTAGCATACGGAAGCCCTCATGTCTTCAGCGTCACTGACGACTTGCTGGCATATCCTCAGGTCAAGTCTTCCCAAGCGCATGCCGAGAACGTACTAACTATTCGCAGTACGAGGTCATTTTCTCAGACACTTTCATATTAGACAAGGATGCCGAGTCGCACATAGCAAAGCTTTCGTCTGCCTCATCTACCAACGACCCTTCCACTTCCATAGAGGCCCATGATACCTCATTACAAACAGCTGAGCTGTCCCAAAGACGGCCAGGCGCCGATTCCTCAGACTCCCCCAATGGAGACGCTTTCGCTCCTTCGTCATATGAACACATGATCCTCAACAACAAGCCTTTCCTCTGCGCAATTCCCCACGTCACCACAATCCCAAAGAACACTACAACGCAATCCCGCTTCGCCGCCGAAGAAGCCGCCGAGCTAGCTCGAGCCACAGACCGCGGGTATGACCTCCTCAGATCCATGTCCGGCAGCTGTCTCTATTTCATAAGCGGGTGGTGGTCCTACAGCTTTTGCTACAACGCCCACGTAAAGCAATTCCACCAACTACCTCCTGGGAAAAATACTCCGATATTCCCACCGGTAGAGGACCCGGCCACGCCGAGCTATGTGCTGGGGAAGTTCGGAGAGGTCCGGAACCGGGCTGCGGTCGAGGGGGGTGGGAAAGGTGATAGAGAGGCGGGTTTGAGTCCAGAGGAGGGAGATCAGGGGCGCACGACAGAAATCCAGGCGAAAGGCACCTCGTCTTCTCGCTACCTCAGTCAGAAATTGAGCGGAGGCACAACGTGCGATTTGACAGGAAGTCCGAGACGAGTCGAAATACAATTCCATTGCCATCCACAGAGCGCCGATCGCATCGGGTGGATCAAGGAGGTCAGCACGTGCAGCTATCTCATGGTCGTATACACGCCGCGATTATGCAACGACGTTGCCTTTCTCCCACCGAGAGAAGAGCGTGCGGAGGCCATATCATGCCGCGAGGTAGTCAAAGAAGAAGATGTACCAGCGTGGGAAGCTCGCAAAGCACAAGAAGCGCAGACGAGACTCGTCCCGGGCACCACGATCGAAGGAACCGGCCGTCCGATTGTCGGCGGTATCGAAGTCGGCGGCATGGCGCTCGTCGGCCGCGAAGGCCGACGCTTAGAACTGCCACAGAACATGCAGCCTGGTAGCCACAATCACGACATGCTGCACGCCGAAGATGCGTCGAAAACGGTGACGCTGGTGACGCAGGAGCCGAGGGAGAGGGGGGGGAAGATCAAGAGACTCAATGATAAGGAGTTGCGGGGGATGGAGTTGGATCCGGGCGTGGTGGAGGCTGCACGGAGGGAGTTGGAGGATGTGGCTGAGGGGAAGGGGTGGCGGTTGGAGGTTTTTGAGACGGGTGGTGGGGGGCGGGAGTTGAGGGGGATTGTTGATGGGGAGGGGGGGGAGGATGGGGAGGAGTGGAGGGGTGAGGCTGATGGTGGGCAGTATATGGGGGATGGGGATGAGGGGGATGGAGAGGAGGGGGAGGGGAGTCAGGAGGAGTATAAGGATGAATTGTAGATTATGAATTTGTATGCTATACAATGGAATATTGATATTCACTTTGTTCATTCGAGAACGACCTGCTTTTCTGAGGATGAAAGCTCTTGAGATATCTACCTCCTCTAATATATCCTAAACTCCTACCCTTTATATGATAATTTACTAACTCCAACTCCAATCCTCCTACCTGCCCTTCCCCTTCCCCTCCTTACTTCCCTTCTATAAACTCCCCTCATGCTCTTATCCTCTTATTTCCCCTTCCCCTTCCCCTTCCCCTTCCCCTTCCCCTTCCCCTTCCCCTTCCCCTTCCCCTTCCCCTTCCCCT
>JAABUM010000156.1_pt1 | contig 135899 bp, 136 predicted proteins | sample 5559161 | NCBI WGS metagenome assembly JAABUM01 (sample SAMN10711868, study PRJNA513369) | rock metagenome | isolation source: Antarctica rocks | place: Antarctica: Victoria Land, Siegfried Peak nord
GACAGATCTTCGGGCACACGACCATTGTCCCTGCGGCACAGGCAAATCCGATACTGCCACACCGTATCGATAGCCGCGAGAATCGAACCAAGTCGTCAGACCGCGACAGAAAGACCTGACCAGTCACCCGCAAGGATACTCCTGCGTAGCAGTTGCGGACCCTGGGGCGTCGAGGCGATGTGATCCGCGACGGCGACTAAGTCCCATCGGTCAATGAATTGGAACGCAAGGGTATAAGAGAGGCGTTCAACCAATAGATTGGCGAGCCCCGCTGCCCCTGGCAGGGAGGTTGGCTCAGCAGCCGACAGGCCGGCGCCGGCGTAGATTGTTAGCTTGCCTTGGCTGCACGCTGATGCAAGGTTGGCTGCAACGGCGCCTGTCGGTGACGTCAACGGCTCGGGTTCGTACATGCGGGCAACTCCCCCTCAGCAGCAAGACTGCGCCGGCGCGGCACAGCCACGGTTGTGTCCTCTAACCAGCAAGCGAGCACGACTTCGCGCCGCGGTGTCCACCTATGTGAAACCACCGATCATGACCTTGGCGCGCTGACGACCGACTTTCGCGCGGTATCCATAGACCCTTCACCAGCCATCGATGACGCCTCGGCTGCCGGCGCCTGCCAAAAACGCGACTCGCTACGGCTGAGACAGCGTCGAGCGGTACGCAGGACGTCCCGCTGCCGCTCCATCCTCCAAGTGTCGGTGCCGCGGGTCAAGGGCGCCTGCACCGTTCCTTCGAGCAACCAAGTGGAGCCAGAAAGGGTTTCGGGCTCCACGCACGATAAGTATCCCGAGCACAGCTACGACACGACCGAAGCGAGAACGCTGCAGGTCGCATAGCAGCGGGTCACAGGGCGCCTTCTACCACCGAGGTCACTGCGCATACCCGCTCAGCCGCTGAGCCGCTGAGTGTCAGTCTGCATGACAACGGGGCGGCATCGTCCCGGACTATGACGCACGCCGGGGGACCATCGCTGCAGCTCAGAGCTCTAGCGTGAACAGCCGAAGCCCGCCAGCCCAGGCTTCGGGACAAAAGGGGCACTCAAAACCGTCGCCCTCGGCACTGCGACCCCGGTCGCTGTCCACTGAACCTGGTCCGCAGACCGCCCAACGCGCGTTCACGGGGCAACCCACACTTTTCGCCATGCCCATTGTTCAGCAGTAGTGGCAACCCACGAAGGATGCACAGCGAGCGCGGCCAGCGATCGTGCTAGGGAAGGTCATGACGAGGGGCAGACCGCTCCCCCGAAGCCAGGTGTTGGGAATCCGTGGGTTGCGGGCGCCGTTAAGGAGGGACTGGCCTAGAGGCCGCGCATCCCGATGCGACTCGATTCCGAGCACCGATCAAAGCCGGCCAAGACGGTAGACCGAACCAGGACGGGACGCTGACAGGCTGTTGGCCCGGCGTTGGGACTGGAGTGCGGCGCTGTGCAAGCATCGCTGGCGTGACTCCCGAGGAACTTCCCGCCTACTCAGATCTGATCCTGACAACCGTGCGAGCCGTCATCAGGCTGGGTGGCTCGGCCACCGCCCGCGAGGTCACGAGCCAGGTGGTTTCGGACCTAGCGCCGACGGAGGACATGCTCGCTGTCGTGCAGCCCAACCGTCCAGAGTCGTCGGTTCTCATGGAACGTATCAACTGGGCTCGGTCCTACGCAAAGTTGATTGGCGCGCTTGAGAGCCCCAAGCGCGGAGTGTTTCTCGTGACGCCACTCGGCAAAGAGCTGGCTGCCCTGCCTCCCGAGGAGGGGGCACGGCGAACAATGGAACTCGACCGGGAGTACCGCCGCAACCGGCCCGGGCGCGCGCGTGAGCGCACAGCTAAACCGACTCCAGCCGACCCTGAAGAAGCAGAGGCACAAGCCGCAGAGGCGGAGGAGGAAGAGTCCCTATTCCGAATTGAGGCCAGCGGCACCGAGCCCGAGCGGTGGCAGGACGCACTACTGGCTCGGCTTCACCGACTTAAGCCTGACGCCTTCGAAGAGTTCGTCCTCTACCTGCTCAGGCTTTACGGCCTGCAACTAGAGAGAGTCGGCGGCACGGGAGACGAAGGAATTGACGGCATTGGCACCGCCCCAATCAGCCCAGTGCTCTCCTCACGGGTGGCGGTGCAGGTTAAGCGGTATGACCCGAACGGCAGGCCCGTTGGCCGGGAGACCGTCGCGCTGTTCCAACGGGACGCACAGACCAAGGGCGCAGAGCGCGCAATCCTCGTGACTCTCGGCAAGTTCTCCGAGCCCGCCCGTCGGGCCGCGACCATCACCTCCCCGACCGTCGACCTCATCGACGGCGAGAGACTTGCCGACCTCGTGAGGGAGCAGCGGCTCGGCGTGCGCGCTGTAACTCGTGTTGACCCTGCCTGGTTTGACAGGTTCGACACCCCTACGAGCCAGTAGCTTTCTACACACCGCAACGGGTCACCGATGGCCTGGACCCGTTGTCCTCATTTCGTCTACGCGCGCGGTCGCCTGAGTGTCATTCTGCGTGACAACGGGGCGGCATCACCTCGGACTCTTACGGACCCCCAAGGACTATCGCCGCAGGTCAGAGGCTTAAGCACTGCAGCGGAGAGCCGCCCGGCCAGGCTTCGGGACGAAGAGGCCGCAGGTTCAAATCCTGTCACCCCGACTCGTGGCACGAAGGCCCTGACCTGCATAAACGCAGAGGTCAGGGCCTTTTTACTGGCACGACGTGCCATGAGAGTGCCGTGACCTCCTCAGGAGAGGAAGCACGATGAGCATTGCATCTGACACACCCCGACCCGCTCCCCACCCGAACGAGACGGCCTCTACGCATGGCCAGCCAGCGACCACAGTGGACCAGGTCCTCGAGGCGACCAGCGGCTGGCATCCCATCCTCAACGACATGGACGAGCAGTACGAGGTCTTCCTCGAGATTCGCGGCGACAAGAGGACTGTGATCGTCACTGAAGACTGCTCCATCAACGGCCTGATCTACCTGACGCCGGACGGCGCCGAGCAGCTGGCGGCCGAACTGCTGGTCTTCGCCGCAGCGGCCCGCTCCATCGTGATCGATCGGGCGGTGCCGGCATGAGCGACTACGGCAGCCCGGTCCTGAGGTTCTGGCGGATTCGCCCCAGCCTGTGCGAGGAACGTCTTCTTGGATGGCCGGAGCATGTGCAACGGGGCCGACCGAGCCATACACGCCAAGCTGACGACACGCCAGCTGCGTATGGCGCACGATCACGCCGATGGTCCGCGGTGGCTGCCGTGGACCTGGCGCACCCTCTGGTCCGACATCGCTTGGATGCTGTCCTGGCGGCGTGGACACGTGAGCCACGCTTAGCAGTCGACAGCGCCCTCTATCCCTTCCGGGATAGGGGGCGCTGTGTCGTGGCCCTGTTAAGCGGTCCCTGCCGGGGGGACGCCCGGCTGCAGAGCGTTCACTCGTCCGGTCGGACCACCCGGCCAGGCGACGCGCCAGGGGTGCTCCGGTGCCAGCAGGTTGAGCTACTTTGCCCCGCCAGCGGTCAAGGTTAGGTACGGTGTCGGTTTAGATCCTCATCTGCTGGTAGACGCTGAATCGGAGTAGTGGTATGCGAAGCAGGCATCTGAGCACGGCGGCCCTGACGGCGGTGACGGTGGCAGCGGCCGCCTTCGCGGCACCCGCGGTGGCCGCGGGGGGGTCGGTGTCCCCAACCCCGGCGAGCTACACGCCGAGCCTGGCGACCAGTGGGACCGACGGCTCCGTCGAGCAGGTCCGGCAGCTGGTGCGGTGTGGGTCGACGATGTACGCGGTCGGGCGGTTCTCTTCGATCAAGCAGGGAGCCTCCACCCAGGCCCGGAACAACGCGTTCAGCTTCTCCGCCACCACCGGTGCCCTAACGAGCTGGAACCCGAACGTGAACGGCACCGTCAACACGGTGGCCCTGAGCCCCGACTGCTCCACGGCATACCTGGGTGGCTCGTTCACCACGGTGGGAGTCGCAGCGGCGAAAAACATCGCGGCAGTCAGCACCGCGGGGACCGGTGCCCTGATCTCCAGCTTCGCCTCGTCGGCCGGGAGCAAGGTCAACCACATGGAGCTGGTGGGTGGCCACCTCCTCGTGGGCGGCAACTTCACCAGCATCAACGGCTCGACCAAGAAGTACATGGTCAGTCTCAGCCCGGCCACCGGCTCGGATGACGGCTACGTCAACCTCAACATCTCGGGCAAGTACAGCTACGTCCAGCAGGACGGTCTTCCCAGCGGGTCCAACTCCACGAACATCTACAACATGACGCTCAGCCCAGACCTCAGCAAGGTGCTGATCATGGGCGTGTTCACCAGCGTCGGTGGCCAGCCTCGACGCCAGCTCGCGCAACTCAACCTCGGCTCCGCCGGCGCCACCATCGGCAGCTTCTACTCCAACGAGTTCAACCAAAACTGCTACGTCCGCGAGCCGTTCTGGCTCCAGGACGCTTCATGGTCGCCGGACGGCCAAAAGGTCTACATCGCGACCACGGGGTACAAGCCTGCGTCGGACACGGACGTCAACGACGGTGTGACGTCGGGGTTCTACACCAGCGAGCCACGCGGTGGGCTCTGCGACTCGGCCGCGGCCTTCCCGATCACCGACAACTCGTCGGTCTCTGCGGTGAACGGGGCGGACAGGCTGTGGATCAACTACACCGGTTGCGACTCGCTGTACAGCACGGCAGCCGACAGCAGCACCGTCTACGTAGGGGGCCATGAGCGCTGGCTCAACAACCCCGTTCAGTGCGACAACAACAACAGCGGCAAGGCCGTGGTGGACCCCGGAATGGGCGGACTTGACCCCAGCAACGGCATGGCCATCACCACCACCAACCCGCTCAAGGGCAAGTACGTCCGAGGCCGCGGCCTCGGGGCCGATGACATGCTCATTGTTCCCGCTGGCAGCCCCGGCGCTGGTCTATGGATCGCCAGCGACAACGCTCAGAACACCGACTCCTGCGGCACCACCACTAGCGGCGCTCCCGCGGGTGGACACTCCGGAATCTGTCTTCTGCCGTACTGACCGGGATCGCACTGTCACAGGACCTTGTGCGGTCACATGCACGTAGACGTACGCCACACGGCAGCGCCCTCTATCCCTTCGGGGATGGGGGGCGCTGTGCCGCTGACTAGTCCGGACGGCGCCGCTGAGAAGGGGCGAAATGGCTATTACCCCCGAAGCGCCGCCCGCGCACGCTGGTCCCATGGACAAGGACGACCTGGACTTCACCGCCTTCCATGCTTGGGCCGCGGCCGTGGCGGCATTTCAGCGGGGCGCGCATGAGCGTGTGTGTGGCGACGAACTCGGTGCCCTCCGGGACAGGGTGGCGTGGGCCAGGTCGCGCTACGAGATTGCTAGCGAGGCGCAAAGCAGGATACAAGGCCTGGTCAGTGACTGGCCGGCCTGACCCTGTTTCATGACCTGCATGCGGCGATGGCAGGCGCAGCCGTGAACATGGCACCTGATCTCAGAGGATTGCCTCGGCGGCGCAGGTCCGGTCTGCGCGGCGTGGAACGGGAGACGCTGCCGCTCTCGGTCCTTGGCTCCGACATGTCAGCGGCGGCTTTGACGCCACCGAGGCAGCCTTCACCATTCCGCGATAACGCTCTGGCGCGGTCATAGGACGTGTTCACGTTTGGTTCCAATCTCACGGTTGGTCCAGGCCGCTCCAAGTGCACGCACAGCGACCGCGCAGCGATGCCCTCGATCTATCCCTTCGAGGATTGGAGGGCGCGTCACAGTGACCGGTTGGGCGGTCCCTGCCAGGTCGCCGGGGAGCGCCGCCGGCAGGGATCTAGAACCCGCTGCCCGAGGGGGATCGGTCGGCGGGTTCATGCCGCGGACCTTACCCCGCACTTCTGCCAACTCGACCAACTCCCCGCAGAGCACGCAGACAGCCCGCTCGCGACGGCCGGCCCACTCGGTCAGCGACGCCCGGGCACCGGCCACGACACCGCGCCAGAACCAGTGAGGGCACGGCTCCCGCGGGTCCGGTATGCCGTCCATGGCGACACGGTAGGGCGTGGCTCGGACAGAAAGACGGGCGCGTGCCATCCAATGCAGCGTCAGACGCCTGGTACCCATATCTCCGGGACTTTGCCCTGGAACCGGACCACCGTGACGCAGAAGGTGCGTCGCCCCTTCCAGTCCGGCCTCAGCCACCGCTCCACCTGGGGAGCCAACCGCGTCGCCAGTGCGCCCCAGGCGGAGCCGACATAGCCCTCCACTGTGATGGCGGCCAGCGGTCGAGCGTCATCGTAGGCGGGAGAAGGATCTGGAGTCAGGACGGCCGGATAAAGCGGCTGACCGCTCAGGCTCCGGTAGGGAGGCTGCCGGGCCAGAAGCCGGCCGATCCTCAACTGATTGTGGCTGTACTGATTACCTGCGCAGTGGTCGTACCGTCCCCATGTGCCCTGCGCTGGTACGAGCTCATCGTCGCCCACGCTTGCAAAATCACGGGAGGCCCACACATCCCACGCCTGACCGAAGTGCTCCTCCGTTAGGCCATACGGCCGCCCTTGAACTTCCCAAGGCGGGGGGTTCGAGCCATCATCCATAGCGCCGACTCAAGCCTCGGCGACTGCAGCGTTCGTAATCTTGTCGTTGTGGCGGTCGCAGACGAAGTTGAACCTGCTGGGTACTCCGAAGCTGTTCTGCGCTAGAACCTGCCCGCTGATGCGGGTCGGGTCGATGCTCATCGTGGTGATCTGAAAAGCGACCGTCTCCGGATTCGCGAACCACGCCTTCACCTGGTCCTCGCACGAACTGAGCGCCGTTGTGTCGGAGTCTGCAGTGCCACCGCCGCTGGAGATGGAGCTCCCGACCCGGTAGATCCCGACGATGATCGCCGCCAGGATTGCCAGCACGAGTACGACCCCGACGCGGGTTTTAGATTGCGGTGACTTTCCCGCAGGTGTTGCGGTGGGGGACATGTCGTGATTGTGGCAGGTGCGGGTCGCTCTGTCCGGGGGTTCCCTAACGTCACAGTCCGGATAGCCGCACTGGTGTCCCCCTACGCGGGCGGACGTGCCCGACCTCGGGGGTCGCCCTCGTGATCGTCCTGGCCGTCCTGGTGCTGGGTGCCGCGCTGCTGGTTGCCACCATCAACTCCCGCGGCGGCGGCGTGGACTGGCTGCTCTGGGTCGCCACCGTTGTCCGTCACCCTGACCGCGCTGGGGCTGCTGCTTTTAGGAACAGCCTGTCGGTGCTTGCCTCAGGGTGCAACATGCCCGAAGATTGAGGCGTTAGCAGTTAGGTAGTGGTCGTGGGTGGCACCGGACCGGAGACCTAAAGGAGGCCCTTCAGCGCGAGCTGAAGGGCCTCCTTTCCGTCTTAACAGCGTTCTACCCGGCGTGTCGCATCGGCAAGCGATGTTACTGGCGAGTAGCGTGATGTTCGCCACCCACCAGTCGGACCGCAACCTGAGAGGAATGCGCCTTGCAGGCGACTCCTACTGCCACGCTCCGAGATCCTTATGTCCTCGCCGCGACGTTCTTCGGCTAGTCGACCGCAGTTCGCTCACACTAACGACCGCCTGCTGCCGCACGGCAGAAGGCGCATCCTGCACCCCAGGATGCCAAGGCGTCCCGCACTCGACGCATCGTGGTGTCCCAAAATATCCGGTGACGCGCCCCGTAGAGGTCATGCTGACGGCGCCGTTCTCCGACCCTACTGGGGTCGCGGACCCCCCCGCGAGAGCAAACCACTGGGAGCCACAGGGGCATTCAGCCCCTCGGCTTGCCTCACGCTCCCCGCGGGCGCGGGCGAAATCAGCAACTGACATGAATGACGAACTCCTTAAGGAAAGTTATGAGATCGCACCAACAGCCCCTAGGGCCGAATGGGACCTTCAAGACCGGCCAACGCGTGCCGGCCGAAGGCGCCTGGGTTGACCAGTTCGGCACAGTCACCTCCCACGAGGAGGGAGCCACCTTTCCGCCCTGTATAGGGCGGAAAGGCACCTGTGCATACCGCAGTCCTCACGTGATGGCAGCTGCAACTGCCTGATTCCTGGGACTGACTCTAGAGAGACCTGGGGCGCGGGCTACGGCTCGCGCCCCAGGTTGCGTCAGGGAGGGACTTGTCACCCGTCGTGTTTACCACCTGTCAGTCAGCGTGTCCTGGCGGCGGTCCCGAAGAGACCGAGTCTTTACCCAACAGCCCTGTTGAACAACCGCGAGGATCGGCACCGTTCACCACCTCCCGAACGAGACCGCCGCGTGTCGTTGGACGCCCGCCATCGCCAGCTCACCGGCGCGGATCGGGTCCGGGCCCTTGTGCTGCACGATGATCTGGTACGTCGGGCCAACCTGCGCCGCGCCGGCCTTCGCGGTCGTCGGACCCCACGTGCCCTGCGCGTACACACTGGTCCGGGACAGGCCACCGAGCAGCGCCGTGGCGTTCCGGTTCGACCGCAGCGACTTCTGCATGTCAATCAGGCCGGCCTGCAGCTCGTCGGTCGCGATGCCCGTCGCCGCGGAGATGCTGGCCAGGGTCGGCTGCCTGCCCGTCTTCAACGCCGACGAGATCGCCAGCTCCGCGGGCAGCAGCGCCAAAGTGCCCTGCTGCGCCGACGACTTCGCCAGCCCCGCGGACACGCTGGTCAGCTTCGTCCGGGACCAGCGGACTGCTTGCGCAGCGATGGTGTGCGCGGTGTCATCACCTTGGGCTAGCAGCTGGTTCGCGAGGAACCCGAACCCAAGGCCGGCGAGCTTCTGCAGGTTGGCGATGAACGCGCCGTCCGTGGCGACCGTGCTCGTGACCGCCGAAGCGAACTTGTCCGCCGTGGACCCCGTCGACGCCTTGTACGACGCCTCGGTGCGCCACAGCTTGACCGTCGCCGACTGCAGCTGCGCCCGCCGCAACGCCACGTACGCCTCGTCGGCCGCGACCTGCCGGGTGTCGACGTGGTGCGCGGACCGCGCGCGGGCCAGGGAAGCCTCCGACGACTTCAACGCCGCGATCGCCGCGAGTTGGGCCTTCGCCGCGGACGTGACCTGGTCCTTCGTGGAGTACGTGGCACTGGACAGCAGGCTGCTGATCGCCGACAGGTCGGGGGCGACCGGGCCTCCCGACGCGAACGACTGAAGGCGGTCCACCTTCGTCGACAGGGAGGTGATCACCCCGCCGTTGGCGAACGACTGCGCGTTGATCGCCTCCAGCAGCGGCCGGTACACCTGCGACGGACCGTTACGGACCACGAACTCGCCGGGAGTGACATGCGCCAGGACGTTATCGGCGGTCGGGTACGGCGCAACGCCGGGGATGGTGCCGCCACGGGCGTACCAGTTGTTGCGGATCTCGTGCGCCCACGCACCCGCGGGCGAGCCGTAACGGTCCTTGATGTACCTCAGGCCCCACGCGATCTGGGCATGGGCGTTGCCACCAGCAGCGGCGGCGCCCATCTTCCCCGGCGGCAGACCCTGCGGGATGCCGTACGCGCCGGAGGAGGGGTTCCGGGCGTGGTTGTTCCACCCGGACTCCTGCGTCCACAGCTTGTTCAGGTCGACGAACTGCCCACCGGTCCACCCGTAGGCCGCTGCCATCAACCGGCCCAGGGCCACGTTCGCCCCGGTCGACACCGGGCCGCTGCCCCCCCTGCCACCGCCGCCGCCAGTACCCCCGCCGCCGCCACGGCCGGCGAGGTTGAGGTTGGCGACCGCCTTGGTGATGGACGTCGACAGCTGGTGGGCCATCGCCTTCCCCAGCGTGTCGTCGATCCGCTTCGCGAGCGCGGGGCCGATGGCGCCCAGGACCGGCATGTTGCTGATGAGCCTGGACAGGCCCGGGGTCGTCAGCCGAGGGTCGATCAACCCGCCCGTGGCGTACCCCTTGAGCGCGTCGCGAGGGACGCGGCGCTGCCGCATCGCCTCCATCACGTCGGCGCCGTAGTAGTTCACCGTCTGCACCGGGTGCATGAACTCGCCAGCCGTCGCCCAAATGGGGATGTTGTCCGCAGTCGGCGACGGAGACGACCCCTGCACCGTGCCACCCGTTGCGAGCCGGTCCGCGCCGGGCACGTTCAACCCTTGCGCCACCGTCTTCGTGTGCGAGTTCACCGCAGCCGCGTAGGTGATGGTCAGGCTGGAGTTGTGCAGCCGCTCCTGCGCGCGGCGGAGCGAGTCGACCTTGCTGGCGGCGGTGTGCGCCTGGTCTCCCATCGCGCCGAGCTTCGTCGCCGAGTTCTGCGCGGACAGTTTCAGGTGATCTGCGGACGTCTTCGCGTGGTCCGAGGCGGTCTTGTGCTTGTCGAGGGCGCCCTTGCTGGCGTCGGTCTTGGTGATCCACTTGCCGAACTGGTCCCGGGCCAGGCCCACGCTGTCCGCCAGGTGGTCGGCTGCGGTCTTGCTGAGGCCGGCGCTCCTGGCCTGGTTCACAAGCCGGGTGCGGGCGGTGTCGACGACCTTGTTCGCGGCGGCTGTGGCGGCCTGCATGTGCTTCTGCCCACCGGCGGCGGTGAACGCCGCCTGAGCGGAGGCGTAGGTCTTGGTGGACACGTCGGCGAGGGTGTTCTCCAGGTTCGCGCCCGCCACCGTGTTGAGGTGGATGGACCCGGTGTTCCTGTCCAGCGCGCCCTTCGACCTCAGCACCGACTTCGTGACGTTTTGGAACGCCAACGTCTCGGCAGCGATCGCTTGCGGCAGCGACAGCTTTTCCCCGAGGAAGGCGCTGATCGCGGTGTTCAGCAGGTCGACGGCGGTCGCGGACTTCCCGACCTTCCTGCCCATCACCTCGTACTGAGGCCCGGCGGCCTTCGCCGCGGAGCCCGCCGTCTTCGTGGACCTGGCAGCGGTGAGCGCGTTGTGCGCGGCGACCTTGAAGTCTTCCGCGAGGCCCCCAGTCGCGTGCGACGCCGCGTTGGAGGGGTCGGTGACCAGGCCCATCGTCCGCGCGTATGCCGGGAAGTACCTGGTGAGCTGCCCGACCGGGACACCCTGCGCCTTCGCGGCGGCGGTGAGCCGGCCCATCACCGTCGTGGCCTCGGTGATGTGACCGGAGCTGACCATCGAGGACAGGCCGGCGTCCAGCTGCTGCGTCTGCTTGGTGAACGCCGCCAGCCGGGCGCCGCCGTCGCCGAAGCGGCCGATCCGGTTGATGAAGTCGTTCGACAGCGCACCGTTGGCGGCGTCCCCGAACGCTCTGAAGGCCGACGCGGAGGCTTGGATCTTGGGGCCGAACAGGCCGCTGGTGGACATGACCGTGCCCAGCGCCCCGGCCTTCGTGGCGCCATCGCCGACCGCGATCAGCGACTTCGCCATGTCGTTGCTCGAGGTCGTCGCCACGTTCGACTTGGCGATCCACTGCTCCAGCTCCACCGCGGCGGCCGCGACCCCGACCACGGCGAACGCCTTGCCGACACCAGCCGCGGACAGCTTCAGCGCGTCCATCGCGTACAACGCCCGCAGGGTGGCGGTCTGCGCCAGGTCGACGACTATCGTCCACGCGGCCAGTGACTTCGCGCATACCGAGGCCGCCGCGTTCACCGCGAAGATGCTCACCGCCAGACCGCCCGTAGCCACGGCCAGAGGAGTGAGCACTGCGCTGTTGTCCTGGACGAACGTCAACAGCCGCTCCAGCGCCTTCGCGGCGTCGAGCACCTTCGGGATCAGGGCGTTGCCGATCCGGACGCTCAGCACGTTGACCTGCTCGTGGAACTGGCCCATCTGAGTGTTGAAGTTCTTCTGCGTAGTTGACCAGCCGTCCACGTCCTTGCCGGCGATCTTCGCCGCGTCGGCGATCTTCTTGATCCGCTCCGTCGTCCCCGCGGTCGACTCGCCCGTGAGCTGCAGGGTCGTGTTCAACCCGTTCGCGCCGCCGGTCATCGCCTTGATCGCCGCCGTGTACGTCTGGGAGGCGGGGCCGCCGGCACGGATGGAGGCGTTGAACCCCCGCGCCTTGTTCTCGGACGTAGCGAACTGCCGCGCCAGGGACGCCTGCTGCGGCGTCAGACCACCCAGGGCCTTCACCCAGCCCTTGGAGGTGATCGTGCCCTTGACGAACTGGTCCGCGAGCTTCCGGGTCGCCGGGTCCATCGCGCCCAGCATGGTCGTGACGTCCTTGCCCGCCGACGTCGACTGCAGGAACGTGCCCAGCAGCACCTTCCCGCTGGGGCCCATCTTCCGGAGAATCGTCTCCGACAAGTAGTTCAACGTCCCCGCGACACCGCGCTGCCCCAGCTTCTGGGACACGTCCTGAGAGCTGATCCCCAGCTGACCCATCTCCTTGACGGCCACCGCGTTCGGGGCCGCCAGGTTGCGGATCGTGTTCGCCAGTTCCTGTGTTGCCTCGAACGCCGACGTGCCGTGCTGGGTCAGGGTCGCCAGCGCGCCGCCGAGCTGGGCGAAGGAGATGTGGTTCGCGGACGCGACCGGGAGCACCGTCGCCAACGACCCCGCGAACTCCTCCATCGAGGTCTTCGACTCGCCGGCAGCGGTCTTCAGCTCGTTCATGACCGACACGTTCTGGCTGACCGGGATGTGGTAGCTCTGCATCACCGAGGTGATGGCCGAGGTGACCGTCGCCAGGCTCGCGCCCTCCTCGCGGGCGCCCTGCGCGGCCGTCTTCAGGATCTTCAGACCCTCGGCGCCCCGGTAGCCGGCCTTCTCGACCTGGTACATGCCGTCGGTCAGGTCTTTCAACGGGGTGCCCGTACCTACCGCGATGTCCTGGATGCCCTGGCGGATTAGGCCGATGTTCTTCTGAGACTCCCCCGCGGCGGTGACCAGGACGTTGGTGCCCTGCTGGAAGTCGCCGGCCTGCTGGATCATGTGTTTGCCGACCTCGAGCGCGATGAACGCGCCCGTAGCCTCAGCGAAGTGCCGGGTCGACTTGGACGCCGCCGCAGCCGACTCGGCCTGCCTCGTCTGCGCCGCCCGCGTCTCCTTGGCGGCCAGCACCTGTGCCTGCGCCCGCTTCCGGGTCTCCAACGCCACCGTCCGCTCCGAGGCGACCTGCTCGCGGGTCGCACTCCGCACCGCCGTCGCGTTCGCCCGCTGCGCCGTCGCCAGCAACCGGGCCGCGGCCGTCTGCTCCGCCACCGAACCCTTCGCCGCCACAGCTACCGCGTCCAGGGCAGCGATCTGAAGCTTGGACGACGCCTGCACCGCACGGGCGGTCGCCGCGGTAGACCGCTGGGTGATCTTCGCCAGCTCCTCGACGGACGCAGCAGCCTTCGTGGTGCCCGCAACAAACGAGGTCGCGTTAGCACCCAGGACAACCTTTACGGTGCGATCGCTCACGGCAATGCCTCCATCGGTATCGGCTGCTCACAAACGACACGGGCCAACGTGCCCGCGGCGCGGATGACGTCACAGGTCCCCTTCGCGAGCGCGTTCTGCGCCGCCAGGGACGCCACCAGGTCGATCTGCTCCCAGTCCGACCCCGACAGCGTCGCCGCCTGGTCCAGGACGTGGAACAGGGTCCACTTCACCCGGTCAGGCAGCCCCGCGAACTGCTCCTCGAGGGACAGCTGCTGGTCGCGGGCGTCCCTGAGGACTAGCGAGAGGACGATCCCCGGCCGCGGAGTCACACCCACCACCCGTACGGAACCGCCAGGTGGTCCGGCTCGTCCGCGGTCTTGCCCTCGAGGTAACTCGCCATCTCGCCGAACCCGTGGGACCGCAGGAACTCCGAGGACCACGGCCGGCGGCGGCGGGCCAAGTTCTCGGCGTTTGCGGCCGGCCGGCCCTCGTGCGCCCAACCCGTCGCCTTCGCCCAGTCCTCGACCGTGAACTGCCAGTTCCGCAGCGCGTCGAACCCCCGCAGCTCCGAGGAGGGCCGGTCGGCTCGGCGCGGGTGATGCCGGTGGTTCCACGTCTCCAGGCGAGGGCCCATCAGCAGCTCGGACGGCATCGCGGCGCCCACGGCCACCAGGCCCGGCACCCGGCGTCTCACGACACGCTCCGAACCCCGTAGGTGCCACGAACCCCGACACGACGCTGAGGACGGGCGCCCGCGGCCTCCGTCTGCTCATCCCCTGACGGCAGCCGCAGCGCCGCCAGGAGGCGGGCCAACGCGATGCGCTGCTGACGTGCCTCAACCACCGCGGGATGCGCCTTCTGGCCCTGCGGGGAGTCAACCAACGGACCATCACGCTTGATCGCCACCTCGAGCTGCACCAGGAGGTCGACCGTGTGCACGGCCTCCACCAGCAGGGCCGTCTCGTGCTCGTCCAAGTCGAAATCGTCGACCACCGAGGACCACAGACGGCGGCCGGCCGGCCCTGATCCAGAGGGCGCCCTGGTGCTCATACGCGCCACATAGCATCAGACGGGTACAGTTTCAGGGCAATATGGGCGCTTTCCCCGCCTGGGGACAGGGCTCTTTGCTTCAGATGGCTGCAGGTGGCGAACGGGCCTCCGACGGTTCCCCGCTGAGCACGGCGTGCGGGTTGCCCCCCTATGCCTCGCGAGGCCGCGATTTGTTCCGAACCCGCCCCAAGTTCTGCCATATCCACCCGGTGATATGCGTGGCTGACCCGCCCGGCGCGGTCGTTGCGACCGGGCGTCGGGCGGGTCGTCGGCGCGCTGGCAGGTCTCGGCGCGAAAGTCCCAGACGCGCTCGCTGCCATCGTTCGGTCCGCGGCGCTCACGTGCTGCTCGCGGTCCGTGACGTTCACGCGCTGCTCGTGGCTGGAAGGTCCGCTCGTGCGCTGACCCGCAGCTCTGGCGGTGGGACGGGCTGGGTCTCCATCCGCTCCGCCATCCGGCTCGTCATGCTGGCGCTGCTGCTCAGGTCCATCAGTTCCTCGAGCGGGGCCTTGACGCTGGGGATCTGTCGGATGTACTCGTCGACCAGGCCGCCCCACTTGGAGTCGGGTCCGAGCTGGTTGCGGGTCTGCGTGTATGCCTTGGCGAACCCGGCGCGGAGCAGGGCCTGGTCGCCGCTGGTGGCGGCTTGGTCCATCAGCGCGCCGAGCTCGTCGGGTGTGCGGGCCTGGGCGACGCGGTCGGCTGCGTCGCGGGCGCTGATGACCGCTGAGTCGGTGGCACCGTAGGGCAGGCCGAACAGCTCCCGGCGCAGCGCCTGCTGCCTGGTCTCTGCGGACTTCTCGCTCTCGCCGCGGAGCTTAGCCGTGGTGGTCTTCGCCTTGTTGAACTCGACCTCGAGCGCGGCGCGTCTGCCCTTGTCGCTGAGCCCGTCGTCGGCTCTGATGGCCTTCACGCGGGCGTTGTACGCGGCTACCGCGGCGGCGGCCTTCTCTCGTGCCTGCTGGTCCATGGGCTCTCCCTCGTTGTCACGCTGCCTTGCGGGCGGCTCGCCAGTGCTCGAAGTCCTCGCGGCTGATCCGCCATCGGCCGTCGACCAGCTGGGCGGGTAGGCGACCCTCGCGACACGCCAGCCGCACTGCGGGGGAGCCGATGCCAAGCTGGTCGGCGACTTCTGTGCTGCTCAACCACGACGACAGTCGCATGGCTTGCGCCGGCTTACGGGGCTCGCTTACGCCGACGGAAGCGAGCCAGTTCAGCCCGGCGACCTTGAGCGCCACGATGACGGCGTCGACCTCCGGGTCATCGCCACGGTGCGCCCTGTGGTACTGCTCAAGCCCCGCCTGCCGCACCAGGACGCTTGCCACGCGCCAGGGGACGAGCGCCACGCGCCCATCACCGTGCACGAACGTCTCCGGGGGACGCCATGCCGGCCCGCTCACGACGCCTCCCGCCATGCCGAACCGCCCCTCTTTGACTGCCGACGCTCGAAGTCGACGCCGCCCCACACGCCGTAGCGTTCGCCGCACGCCCTGGCGTAGGTCAAGCACTCGGCCTTGGCGTGGCACTCCTGGCACAGCTTGACAGCCGGCGTGGGGTCGGGGTCGAACCATCGCTCGGGATCGACTGCCCGGCAGGGTGGCGGCTGCCCGCCTAGCGCGGACGCGAGCGCGAGCAGCTCGGGGGTCTGCTGCTCGGCGGGTGTCGGGTACTGCGCGGCGCTCATGATGCCGCTGCCGCGGGAGGACTGAGAAGAGATTCAAGAGAGGGGCCGAAATCTGAGCACGAATTCTCAGCAAACGTCATCACTGAGTGGCACCTTCTGACATCACTGGATGATGACGTTTGGGGGTAAACGTCATCCCTGAGTGATGACGTTTCGCCGGGTGCCGGACGTGCTGCGGGCACTCCTCCCAGGCATCGCCCAGGCCTCCAGTGACCGCGTGGGCGGGCACGACCAGGCACCTAGCTGTCGACCGTTCGGACAGCCAGTGGTGACTGATGGCTGTCTGTATCGCTCGGTACAGGTGCCGTCGGTCCAGCGGCACGACGGCGCCCGTCTCGCGGTCGACGCTGGCAAGGATCAGCGCGAGCTGGCCACGCTTGAAGGTGGCGTGCCCGTTGGCGCGGTGCCGGCCATACGCAGCGCTGGCGACTCGCAGCCAGTCAGGCAGCGCTGGGTCGCCGGCCCGCTCTAGCCAGATCTCCTGGTAGTGCCGCGCCCAGGAGTTGACGATCATGAGCGCGGCCTGCCGTTGTGCAGGTGGACCTGCCAGCCGTCCCGCTCGGCCCGCGCCAGCAGGTCGCTGACGCGCTCCTGGCGGACGTGGTAACCGCGCTGGATCCTGGAGCTCATGGCCGGGATGCCGTTGATCCGCAGCCAGTCCCTCGCTGGCGCTCGCACGAGCGCGTGAGGGTCGCCAGGGGCCGCGTAGATGTGCATATGGCGGCTCACGACGCCTCCAGCGGCCTACGGCGCGGCCGTGGCACGCGACAAGCGTCCAGCGGCCTCCTGGCCGCTCCTACGGGCCGCTGTAGCGTCCTCGTGCGACAGCAGCGATGCCAGGGCCTGCACGACGGCGTTAGCGCGACGGTGAAGCTCGGCGTCGACCTCCTCGGCGACGTCCTCTCGGCGCCGATCGGCGCGGCCGGCCTCGAAGCCGGCGATGAACACGCGGTGATTGTGGTCGAGTTCCGCTAGGACATCCCTGCCGACGGCGGCAAGCCGGGCGGTCATCGCCGGTCCTCCGCAGCAGCGTCGAAGTCAGCCACGAGCTCGGCCAACGTCGCAGCCGCGCGCCGCAGACGCACCCGGCCCTGGTCCGCGATGGTGTCCCGGTTGGCGGGGAATCGGTCATCGGCGTGAAGCCGAACGAGACGCTCGACTATCTTCCCGAGGTCGTGAACCGCGTCCCGGTGCGCCTCGGTCAGCGGTCGCCGTGACGGCTTCCGCGGTGCCGGCGCGGGCTTCCGGTCCGGCACCGTGTAGGTCTTGCCGTCCGTGCCGACGATCTTCCGCGGCATGGGGTTGTCTGCCATCACGCTGCGCAACCCGGCGACGGCGTCCGCTAGAGCATCAGGCTCCTCGCCGACGCCGTCAGGTGCACCCGGTCTGTGAGGTGGGACAGGATGTCCCACCTCACGAAGATCACGACGAACCTGACGGTCGGACGTCCCGATGATTGGCGCGATCGCCCTGGACGACATCCCCGCCAGGTTCAGCGCCAGCGCAGCGGAGCGGCGATCCTCACGGTTAAGACGCTCGAGCAGACCACCGAACTCCTCAGCGACGTACGTCGTCCATGAGGCGTACCCCAAGGTCAGGTGGTCTTGGTTGTCCCTGGCCTCGCTCACCAGCGCCAGCAACTGCTCCTGCTGGCTACACAAGGACCGCAGGAGCAGTGAGATCCGCTGACGACGGTGTTCGGCCTGCGCCGCGAAGGGCAGCGGTATGTTGGTCTCGGTCGCCGCAATGACCTCTGGGACGCCCTCGGTTGCCACACCGGGGGCGTTTCGCTTGGCGTTCAAGCCGCGTCACCCCCCGCGGGGATGGGGGAGAGCAACGCGTCAAGCTCGGCACGGTCAACTCGAATCAACCTGGGACCGACCCGATAACCGGTGAGCCGTCCTACAGAGATGTATCGGCGCAGTGTCCTGTCCGAGACGCCAAGTAGGTCGCGCCGTCGGCGGTCGTAAGCAGATCGCGCCGTGCTGGTGCTGTATTGGATACCAAGAGGTCCTCCAGAGAGGGACGCTTAAGAGCGCCCTCCGCTGAGAGGACTTATGGTTGGAATCTACCAGACGTGTCGTGCCACAGCGGACATCTCGGTCAGCGCGGTGAACTCAGTCATTACGCCCGGCCCTCGTTCCGACCAACCTTGCTCCGCCAGGACGATCTCCGTTTGCCCGCGCTCGAGCGACTCGTCCAAGAGGTCGTCAAGTGTCCTCAGCCATGCTTCACGAGCCTTCCAGGCGTAGTTGCAAGTCGGCCTTTGGCACCACAGTCGATAGTTCCAATGAGCGACGTCTCCGTCGCTGGGAGCTGCGTCTGCTATCGCTAAGCCCAGTGCCGTCACTTTCGCACGCTCAGAGGCTGTCGGCTGATATCCGATGAAGTGCTCTAGGTCGTCAGGAGCGTTCTCCCACCAAGCGTGCGTGCGTGGAGCGTCGCAGCAGTAGTCCCCCAGGGTTACAGGAAAGGCGGCGCGTTGCTCCACCACTGCCCTGTCCTCGGGTGACATGCGAAGCAGAGCGCGGACTTCCGCTAGGTGAATTGGGCAGACGATGCGCACCCGCGCTGCGGCAACGAAGTAGTCCGGAGGCACGGGAACCTCGATGGGGCTCATCGGGCGTTCCGCTCTGCCAGTACCGACAACGCCTCTGCGATGACTGCATCCCGCCCTTGAGCGGCGTGCTGGTAACGCAGCGCCGCGCCGGGCGTCGAGTGTCCGAGTCGAGCCATCAGCTCTGCCAGCGTGGCCCCTGTCTGAGCCGCCAGGACGGCTCCGGTGTGCCGTAAGTCGTGCCAGCGCAGGTCGGGCCGCCCCGCGGCATCCCGGGCGCGGTGCCAGTGCCTGTTGAGGGTCGACGTGGCGAGGTTGCCGCCGTGGTCAGCGGGGAACAGCAGGGCGTCCGGGCTCTTGTCCTTCATCGCGGCCAGGTGCTGGGAGACGACGAGCACGATGTGCGGCGGCATCGTGACCGACCGCACGCCGGCTTGCGATTTCGGGGTGCCGACTAGGTGCTGACCGGGCAGCCGAACGACCGCACGCGTGATGTGTAGAACGTTGCCGTCTACGTCTCGGCGGCGGAGTTCCGTGGCCTCACCGAATCGGAGAGCGGCCCATGCGGAGATGAGGACCAGTGGCCTCAGCGGCTCCGGCATCGCCTCAACGATGAGGGCCAGTTCCTCGAGGGTCGCTGGCTTGACGGTCCGTCGGCGGGTCACGGCCGAGGCACCGCGGATGCGGCAGGGGTTAGCGTCGATGAGGTCGTCCTGCGTGGCGCTGGTCAGGATCGCCTTCAGCAGCGAGTAGGCGTGGGCTCGCGAGGTCGGTGAACCGGAGTCGAAGCTGGCGTGCCACTCGCGCACCGAAGCGGCCGTGATCGAGCTGAGCGACCGCTTGCCGAACGTGGGGAGCAGGTACAGGTCGAGTTGCCGCCCGTAGAGGACGCGGGTCCGTGGCTTGAGGTCGCGCTCACGCAGCCACTGCTGGGCGTAGTCATCGAACAGCGCGCCGGCACGTTTGGGCCTGGCGAGCAGCAGGGTGCCCGTGTCCAGCTCCGCCTGCTTGATCCGCAGCCACTTGAAGGCGGCATCCTCGTTGGCGAAGGTCCGTGGCGCCTTGTGCTCTAGGGCCTCATACGTGTAGCGAGCCTGATACCGGCCAGACGGTAGACGTCGCACGGAGCCGAAACGCTTGACGGCGTGCCACGTCTGTGCCATGGCACGAGTCTAGCCGAGTCCGCTTGTGTCCTGTCACGTCCCGCGTTACAGTGTGTAGACATCGCAGGTAGCGGACCCATGTGAGTACGAGAACGGGATGCGTAGCAGCAAGTGCGAGACAGGTTCAAATCCTGTCACCCCGACCCTTGTTTCCCATGGGCCCTGACCCGCCCGGGACGGGGCCTTCTTGCTGGCCATACAGCCAGCAACGTACACAGCAGTGGGTGTCATGTGAGGCTCTCCCCAGGGGTCGAAGCGCCTCACGGGTCACGGCCGAGCCGTCGCGTAGATGTCCATCGTCACCGCCAGGTCCGCCTGCCGCAGCGTCCGCATAGGCACCCGCGGGTGCACATCGAGGTCCACCAGGAGCGTCGCGCAGGTCCGTCGCGCTTCATGGACGGTCAACCGTCGGACGCCGACTGCCTCGCACCGAGGATCTTGAAACGCCGATCCATGGTCCGCGGGTCGATCGGCGTGCCGCATCTGCCGGTGAACAGATGCGGCCCCGCGTCAAGCCCACGCCAGGCGTCGGCTGCGTCCTTTGGCGTTGCAAGACAGAAGTGACCCACCAGCCTGCGCTGACCAGCGCAGGGCTCGACCGGGACGTCGGGAGGACGCGCTGTCGTGCCGCGGTTAAGACACTCCACCGGTCATTCGGGACGCCTCAATCACGCTCAGCAGCTCGTTACCCGTAGCGACCAAGACCGCGCCCTCATCGAGTCCCTCGGGCAAGTGCTCATGTTGCGCTTCATCGGTGATGCACGTTGCACAGCCGATAGGCAGTATCACCCAGCCGGCCTCTCGGGCTCCTCTCACCAGGAGGTCCCATGCCTCTTCTCCTGAAACCTGGTTCGCCATCATGTCGTCACCATGGAGATAGACGTCTGCCGTGCCGTCGGCGCACTCGAGGAGCAGGAAGTGATGCTCCGGTTGCTCGCTGGTGATGAAAGGCTGCAGAACCTGACGCATTAGCTCTCCACCACCCGAGAGCACCTCGCCGTGAAGGAAGCGCTGGAAGAACACATCGAAGGACACCCCCAAACGGTCCCATGCCCGATAGCGAGAGCCGCTCATTGCTGTCGCGCATCACCCGGCGCGTACAAGCCTCGCAGGCTCGCGCTGACGGGTGGGCGCGCCGACGGGTGGCTGCCCGTCGCCGGGCTACCTCAAGCCAGGTGACCTGGCCGCCAGTGAGGCGATCATCGACAGGGCAGCCCATCAGGCGCGCCGGCCGCTTCACCCCATCCGACGGCGCCCGAACGTCAACGGGCGGTTCCTGCCCACTGGCCGCGGGGCGTTGCAGCGCCCGGCCGAGCAGTGGGCCAGGCATGTCGTGGGGCACACTGCGGAGCATGCCTGCCAGCATCGATGGCCGGACTCCTGCGCCGGCGGACGCCCGGCCGAAGTGGCTGCTCGACGTGGACGGGGTGATCAACGCCGTCGCCTCGAAGCCTGACGTATCGCTGTGGCCGGCCAGCGCTTGGGTCCGTACCGCGGCCCGAGCCGGCGGGCGGACCTACCCCATCCTGGCCGCCCGGCCGGTGTTGGACTTCGTCGGCGACGTGGTCGCCTCCGGAGCCGCCGAGGTGCGGTGGCACACGACGTGGCAGCACGACGCCGTCGCACACCTCGCGCCGGCTCTCGGGCTGCCGGTCCTCCAGGTGGAGGATGCGCCGGAGTTCCACGCTGTAGGCGAGCTCCCGAGCGGCTACGCGGGCGGTGGCCACAGCGCGCCCACCTGGTGGAAGCTTCCCGCGGCTCGTCGAGCCATCGCCGCCGGTCGGGTCCTGGTGTGGACCGACGACGACCTCGCGAGCCGCACCGTGCAGCGCGCGCTCGCCGAGGAGCCCATCCCAGCCGACACGACGCTGCTGGTCGCGCCGCGCACCGACCGCGGCCTCACGCCGCGCCACCTGCGCACGATCGCCGCGTTCCTCGGACGCTGGCAGTAGGGGCACCGCATCGGACCGCAGCGCACCGCGCGAGGGATCGACGTAGGGGGGCGGCGTAGGGCGTCGGCGTAGGGGTCAGCGCCGCCGCAGCGAACCTCAGCCGAGAATGTTTCCCCTGAAGACGGGGGCGACAGCCTTGGCCTTCACCATCTGGGTCTGGCAGTCCGAAGCCGGTCATGGTGGATGCGCGGCGCACTCGCTCGCAAGCGAGCACGCCTTCGTACGACCGAGCAGACCAGCGCGGGTCTGCTCGGTCACACGAGCCTCTGCTCGGTCAGTGCCTAGCGGGCCCGGCAGTAAGGGCCACTCCCGCTGATGCCTTTCTCCTCGGTGCTTGTCCACAGGGCCCGAGCACCGGGCCGCGGTACTGCGCCACCATCTACCCCATGGACAACGGCTCGCCCGCGACCTGCCCGACGCCACGGGGCTCCTTCACGTCCCAGGAGGCGTTGCGACTGGGTCACACACGCAACACCCTGGCCGCGCTGGTCAGGTCCGGACAGATCACCCGCCTGGCCCGCTCCTGGTATGTCGACCGCGCGTGTTACGACGCCGCTTCGCCCGAGCAGAAGCACGCGATCCACACGCGCGCGGTAGTGGCGTCCTTCGACGGAAGGGTCGCGGCAAGCCACTACTCCGCCATGGCGTTGATGGGTCTGCCCGTGTTCGGTGCCGACGTCTCCCAGGTCCACGTCACGCGACGTCTGGACGACCACACCCGCCGACGCGCCGGCCTGACCATGCACGCCACCTATGGCACGGCCGACGCATACCGGCTGGTCGACACGACTCCGTGCGTCGTACCGGCCCTGGCGGTGCTCGGGACGGCGACATCCTGTGGAGTCGAGGCGGGCGTGGTGGCCGCCGACGCGGCCCTCGCCTCCGGCTCTGTGACCATCGTGGAGCTCAGGTCCTGGCTGGACCGGCTGACCAGACGGACGCACCTGCGGTGGGCATCTCGTGCCGTCGAGCTGGCCGATCCCCGGTCCGAGTCGGTAGGAGAGTCCCGGACCAGGTTCCTCCTCCACGGGGTAGGCCTCTCCCCGACGCCGCAGCTCGTGATTCGGGACGGCAGCGGGGCCTTCGTGGCCCGGGTCGACCTGGGGTTCGAGCGCGAGCGGGTGGTGGTCGAGTTCGACGGCTTGGTGAAGTACGCCGGCGCCACCGGGCGGCAGGCGCTGGTTGCCGAAAAGCTCCGCGAGGACCGGCTGCGCGACCTCGGCTACCACATGGTGCGGTTGACCTGGGCCGACCTGTCCCGTCCTGCGGTGGTGGAGGCCCGCGTCCGGCACGGCCTCGCGCGGGCGGCGGCTCCGCGCAGGTCGGCCTGACACCGACCGAGCAGACCTTCGTGCCGGCGAGCAGGGCAGCGGCGGTCTGCTCGGTGACGCCAGGCTCTGCTCGGTGACGCCAGGGTCTGCTCGGTGACGCCAGGGTCTGCTCGGTCGGACGGTCGGTCGGTCGACGAAGGCGCGAGCGCGACAGCCCTAGGATGCCGCTCATGGCCGACCGCGTCGGTGTCGTGGGCCGCGTCGTCGTCGTGGGCGGCTCAGTGGGCGGCCTGCGAGCGGCCGAGGCGGTGCGCAAGACGGGGTATGCCGGGGAGGTCCTCGTCGTCGGCGCCGAGCGGCACATGCCGTACAACCGGCCCCCACTGTCCAAGGAGGCGCTGGCGACGGGACCCGACGTCGCGGGCCTGACCTTCCGCGTGCCCAGGGCGGCCAGGGACGTGCAGTTCCGGCTCGGCGAGCCGGTGGTCTCCGCCGACCTGGAGGCGCGGACGGTGACTCTGGCGGGCGGCGAGGTGCTCGGCTGGGAGGGGCTGGTCGTCGCCACCGGGCTCGCCGCGCGCCGTCTCGCCCTCCCGGGCCCGCGCGGTGGGCGGCACGTGCTGCGTACGGTCGAGGACGCTCTGGAGCTGCGAGCGAGCATGCCCGCCGGCAGCAAGGTGGTGGTGATCGGCGCAGGGTTCGTCGGGTGCGAGGTCGCCGCGACGGCGCGTGGGCTCGGCTGCGAGGTGGACGTCGTGGCACCGGAGTCGGCCCCCATGGAGCGCCCTCTCGGCCACGACCTCGGCACGGCGCTGCGCCGCCGGCACGAGGCGGCGGGAGTTCGGTTCCATCTGGGCAACGTGCCGACCCAGCTCGTCGGCGAGGACCGGGTGACCTCCGTCCTGCTGACCGACGGTTCCCGGCTGGACGCGGACGTGGTGCTGGAGGCGGTGGGCTCCAGCCCGAACGTGGAGTGGCTCCACGGCAGCGGGCTCGACCTGCGCGACGGGCTGCTCTGCGACAGCCAGATGCGGGTGGAGGGGCGCGCCGACGTGGTCGCTTGCGGTGACGTCGCCCGCTTTCCCAACCTGCTCTTCGACGCGGTCCCCCGCCGGGTCGAGCACTGGACGATGGCCATCGACACCGCGAAGAAGGCAGGGCACACGCTCGACGCCTATCTGGTCGGCGCAGCGCTGGACGTCGAGCCGTTCCGGCCTGTCCCGTCGTTCTGGAGCGACCAGTACGACCTGCGGATCCAGTCGTTCGGAGCCGTCTGGCTCGGCGGTGATGACATCAGGGTGCTGGAGGGCCGGCTCGGCTCCGGCGTGGCCGTGGGCTACCACCGGCACGGCGTCCTCGTCGGCGTGGTCCTGGTCGGAATGACCGGCAGCTACCTCGCCTACCGGGACCTCATCGCCCAAGCCGCCGCAACGGCGCCCGCGGTCGCCGGTGGCTCGGTCGGCTCATCCCGCTGACGGAAGCCAGGACACGTGCCCGACGAGCAGCGAGTAGCCGACGAACGCCACGATGTCGATGCTCGCGTGCGCGACGATCTGCGGCACGACCGTTCGCCGGCGCGCGAAGTAGCCGGCGAACAGCCCGCCCATGACCAGGTTGCCGAGCGCGCCGGCGACGCCCTGGTAGAGGTGGTAGAGCCCGCGCAGCACGGCGCTGAGCGCGACCGACCGCGTCGCCGGCCAGCCCAGCTGCTCCAGCCGGCGGACCAGGTATCCCGCCAGCACGACCTCCTCCAGCACGGCGTTGGCCCCCGACGAGAGCACCAGCACCGGGATCCGCCACCACTGCGCCGGAAGCGACGACGGCACGACGGTCAGGCTCAGCCCGAGCAGGTGGCTCACCAGGTAGGCGACCAGCCCCAGGCCGCCGACCACCGCCGCCGCGCCGAGTCCGAGCAGGAGCTCACGGCGAAGGCGGGTGAGCCGCAGGCCGATGGAGGCGACCGGCTCGCCGTCCCGGGCGAGCAGCAGCAGCACCACGCCGACGGGCGCCAGCAGCCCCGCGATGAAGACCAGCTGAAGCCCAAGGTCGATCCACGGGTGCTGCGGTGCCAGCGATCCGTTGAGCGTCGTCTGCTTCGACGCCAGGCCGCCGGGGGTCACGACGGCGAGCGCGAAGTACAGGACCGACCTCAGCGCCGAGAGCCCGACGGCCAGGCCGACCACCACGGTCACCTCTGCCGCGAGGAGGCTGCGTCGGACCGTCACGACCTGACCGTATGCCGTCGTCGGCGCCCGGCTTCGTCGCCCCGTCGCCGCGCAGGCTGCTGTACGGGCCGCAGAGTGCGCGGTTACTGTGCTGTCAGCGCACGACACCGAGCAGGACCCGAAGGAGCACGACATGAGCCTCACCCCTGACACCGCCCCCGCGGCAGATGACGCCGCGCACGGGGGACACCAGCACGCGGACCACATCCACGGCGAGAGCTGCGGGCACGATCCAGTCCAGCACGACGACCACGTCGACTACGTGCACGACGGTCATCGGCACGCGGCGCACGACGACCACTACGACGAGCACTAGGACCGCCCATCACGACGAGCATCGGGAGCACCACGCCGGGGCAGCGCAGCACCCGCCAGCGCAGCACCCGCCAGGCGACAGCGGTGGAGCTGGCGATGCGGGAGTCGGACGGCTTCCGCACGGCACAGGAGCTGTATGCCGAGCTCCGGGACCGGGGTGACCGGATCGGGCTGACGACGGTCTACCGGCACCTCAACCTGCTCGCCGAGCAGGGCCGCGCGGACGTGGTGCACCGCGCCGCCGGGGAGAGCCAGTTCCGGCTGTGCGGCACCCCGGCCGAGGGGGCGTCATCGGCGCCGCCGGGGGTGAGCCACCACCATCACCTGGTCTGCCGCGTCTGCGGTCGCAGCGTGGAGGTCAGCGGACCGGAGGTGGAGGCCTGGGCCGAGCGGGTCGCCGCGGTGGCCGGCTACACCGAGATCACGCACACCCTGGAAGTGTTCGGTCTCTGCCCCGAGCACTCGGGGCATCTTGTGCCCGGCGACGGCCGACCGCGCTGAGGCACCGGACTGCCGGGGTGGCCAGCGCATACTCCGCGGCGGCCACGGCCATGACGGCGAAGCTCGGCGGCAGCACCGGCGCGGCATACGACACGGCCAGGCCCACCCACACCGCCGCGACGCCCAACGCTCCGGCGAGCCACATCGCGCGCCACGGGCGGTCGGTGAGCCGGGCGGCGGCGGCCGGGGGTGCCGCGAGCAGCCCGAAGAGCAGCAGGGCGCCTACCACCTGGCTCACCTCGGCGGCCGTCGCGCCGACCAGGCCCAGGAAGACCGGCCCCAGCAGCCGCACCGGCACACCCCGCGCGGCCGCGACGTCGGAGTCCAGGCTGGCGAACAGCAGCGGCCGCGCGATGAGCAGCAGCACCGCGATGAGCACGACCGCCACGACGACAGCGGTCCGGGCCACCTCCGCAGAGATGCCGAAGATCGACCCGAACAGCACCTTGACGTTGGCGGTCCCGTTGGCGGCCGACGCGGTGGAGGTGTAGATCGACAGGAACAGCACGCCCAGGCCGAGCACCCACGCGAACGTCGTGCCGATCACGACGTCATCGGCGACGCCGCGGCCGCCGAGCAGCCCCAGCAGCGCTCCCACCGTCACCGTGGCGGCGAACAGCCCGAAGCGCAGGTCCACCCCGGCGGCCAGGGCCGCCAGGGCGCCGGCGTAGGCCACGTGGGAGAGGGCGTCACCGGAGAAGACCTGTCCGCGTAGCACGACGAAGTAGCCGACCAGCCCGGCCAGCAGCGCAATGGCGGTGCCGGCCAGCAGCGCGTGCTGCATGAACGGGTGGGCGAGCATGTGGGCGGTGCCGGTAAACGGGTTCACGTCGTCGCCGGCTCGCCGCGACCACGGCCGTGACGCCGGCCGCGAAGGGGGCCGCGGCCGGCCTTTTGCCGGGGGCGGCGGCTGCCCAGCCGGTCCGCCGCCGCCCGGTATGCGGTGCTGGCCAGGAAGGTCGCGAACGCCAGCGTGGTGACCCAGAAGCCGATCGGGTAGACCGAGAAGAACGCGATGCCCTCGCCCACCCAGACGAACAACAGGGCGAGCAGCACCGAGATCAGGACCGCCGCGGTCGGGCGGGCGGTCAGCCGTGACGCGCTCGCGGCCGGTGCGACCAGGAGAGCGAACACCAGCAGGCTGCCGGTCACCTGGCTGGTCCCCGCCGCCGCGACACCGAGCAGCAGCAGAAACGCCGTGTCGACGAGGCGCACCGGCACGCCCCTCGCCAGGGCGACGTCCGCGTCGACGCTGGCGAACAGCAGCGGCCGGACCAGCACGGCGAGCAGCAGCAGGCAGCCGGTCCCGGCAACGACGAGCAGCAGCACCTGCTGGTCGCTCACGCCGGTGATCGTGCCGAACAGCATCGAGGTCAGCCCGCTGGAGAAGCCGTGGTACAGGCTCACGAACAGGAACCCGCTCGCGAGCGCGAGGGCCTGGACCGTTCCGACCACCGCTGACTCCTCGCCCGCACCACCCGCCGAGGCCGGTGCCCCCCTCGCCCGGCCGCCGCCCGGGAGGGAGGCGATGGTGAGGGCACCGGCGATACAGAAGCCGAAGTAGCCCACAGCCGCGCCCAGCCCGAGCCAGGTGGCTCCCGCGGCACCCGGGAAGCCGACCACGGCAAGGGTGTGCCCGGCGAAGCTCTGTCGCCGCAGCACCATGAAGTAGCCGATCGCCCCCGCCACGAGCGCGACGACCGTCCCGGCACGCAGCGCGTTGACCATGAAGTGGTAGCTCAACATCTGCTGGACGTCGAGCACCAGGTTCCAGCTGAGCGCGGGGCCGAGCGGTTCCAACGCCGCCGTCCTCAGCGGGCCACGTGGTGCGAGTGGGTGTCGGGCTGTCCGACGACGACCAGCCGGCCGGCCCGGTCGCGGAGCACGTCGATCGGCGTGCCGTAGAGCAGGGTCAGCGTGTCGGCGTCGACCACCCGCTCCGGGGAGCCGACGACCGCGGAGCCGTGCGCGAGGTACACCACCTGGTCCAGGTAGGGCAGGATCGGGTTGACGTCGTGCGCCACCATCATCACCGCCACGTCCTGACTGCGGCAGACGTCCTGGATCAGGGCGCTGACCGAGGCCTGGTTGGTGACGTCGAGGCTGTCCAGGGGCTCGTCCAGCACCAGCAGGCGGGGATGGCGGACCAGCGCCTGGGCGATGAGCAGCCGCTGCTGCTCGCCGCCCGACGCCTGCCCGATGGGTCGGTCGGCGTAGTCCTGCGCGCCGACCAGGGCGACGACCTCGCGTATCCGGTCACGCGCCTCCCGCGCGCGACGGCCGCCGAGCCGGCCGGGCATCGGCAGACCCCAGCGGTCCCCGTCCCAGCCCAGCCGGACGATGTCGACGCCACGGATCCGCGTCGAAGGGTCGAACGCCCGTCGCTGCGGCAGGTAGCCGATGCTCGCGTTGCCACTGCCGGGGGGACCACCGAGCACGGTCGCCGATCCGGCGCCGAGCGGCTGCAGACCCAGGACCAGCTTGAGCAACGTGGACTTGCCCGCGCCGTTGGGCCCGAGGACGGCGACGAACTCACCGGGCTTGACCCGCAGGCTCACCTCGGACCAGACGGTCCGGCCGGCCACGCGCGCGGCGACCCGATCAAGCTCCACGACGCCTGCTCCGGAGCCACCAGCGCGCTGGTGCCCCGGAAGCGTTCCGGGTTCGGTCACCGCACCAGTGTGCCCCCCGGCGCCGCGCTCACCGGACCTCACCTCAGCCGCCCTGGCAGCATGCGGTCTCACCTTCCGGTGGCCTTGGCGAGGGCCCGCTCCAGGCGCGTGAGCTGCGAGGTCTGCCAGTCCTGGAAGCTCGCGCCCTTGGGGGACAACGTCTCGGTTACCGTGCTGACAGGAATTGCCGCCGCCCTGGCCGCGGCCACCTGAGCCGCCACGTCAGGGGTCGCATTCTGGCTGTTGAAGACGTAGACCCTGATCGTCCTGGTGCGGATCTGGGCGTCGACCGTGGCCTTGTCGGCAGCGCTGGGGTCGGTGCCCTCGCTGACCGCCGAGAGGAACGACGGCGGCGTCAGGAGGTCCAGACCCAGCGCCTGCGCCATCGGGGAGAAGATGCTCTCGCTCGCGCCGACCTTGACCCCGGCGTACCTGGACCTGATCCGGGAGATCACGCGGTGGTACCCCGCGAGAGCGGTCGTCTCGAAGGCCGTGCGCCGGCCCGCGAAGTACGCGGCGTCGGCGGGGTCGAGCCTCTTGAGGTCGGAGGTGATCTGGTCCACGACCTTCTCGACGTCGCCGGGGGAGTACCACCGGTGCGGGTTGCCCCCCTTGGCGACCCCGACGAGCGCGCCGACGTCCAGCACCACCCGATGGGGGTCGGGGTTCGCCGCGACGGCCTTGGCCGCCCACGAGTCGTAGCCGACCCCGTTCTCGACGAACAGCCGAGCCGAGGCGATCACTCGACCGTCTGCCGGCGTCGGCTCGTAGTCGTGCGGGTCGGTGTCGGGGCTGGTGATCAGCGACACGGCGCGGACGTGGGAGCCGCCGAGCTGCTCCAGGATGCTGCCCCAGGCGTTGGTGCTCGCCGCCACATACAGGGTGCCGCGCCCCCCGCTCGAGGCCGCCACCGTAGGGGGGCTGGTGGCGCAGGCGCCCAGCGCCGCGGCCGTCAGCGCTCCGGCCGCCGCGAAACCCAGCCGACGGAACCGCGGGGCTGACCACACACCCCGCACTCAACGCTTATTGACATCGGTTGTCAATTCGGCACTGCGCCGTCGTCGGAGGCCGGTCAGCTGGTGACGTCCTTGTCGGTGAACCTGGCCCATGCGGCGAGCAGGAACACCGCGGTGTACGCCGCAGCCGTCAGCAGCCCGCGCTGGATGCCGGACCAGGCGATCGGGTCTCGGAGCAGGTCGCCGAACGAGGTCCACCAGTGGGTCAGCAGGTAGGGGTGCAGCCACTCCAGCTTGGGGATCGCGTCGAGGATGAAGCTGAGGATGCTGACGATGACCACGGCGATGGTGGCACCGATCGGCTGCTCGGTCAGGGTGGAGATGAACAGTCCGACCGCGCCCAGCGAGGCGAACCCCACCGAGAGGTACGCCGTCGCGAGGAACACCAGCCACAGCCCGTGCCCCGTGCTGACCTGGCTGCCCGAGAGCGTGGTCAGCCGGCCACCGCCGAACAGCGCAAGGCCGGACACCACGCCGACGACGCTGACGGTCACGGTGGCGACGAACGAGAAGATGACCACGGAGACGTACTTGACCGCGAGCAGCCGGGTGCGGTGCACCGGCACGGTCAGCAGGTAGCGCAGGGTTCCCAGGTTGGCCTCTCCGGCCACCGTGTCACCCGATATGGCGCTCACTGCCAGCGGCAGGAAGAAGCCCATCTCGACGGTGAGCGCCGCCAGCGCCACGAACAGCCCGTTGGACGTGATCGCCGCGAAGAAGTCGCCGCCGTCACTGCTCGAGGACGTGGTCAGCTTGGTGGCCACGGCGATGATCACCGGCACGACACCGAGCACGGCCAGCACGATCCAGTTGCGGCGGCGGCCGAAGATCAGCCGCAGCTCGGAGCTCAGCAGCCGGGAGGACACGGACCTGGCGCGAGGCGGTGCGACGTCGCCCTGGCTGCGCGGCGCCACGGCCGTGCTGCCCCGGTGTTCAGCCGCTGACATCGAAGCCCTCTCCGGTCAGGGAGACGAACAGGTCCTCCAGGCTGGGGCGGGCGATGGCGAAACCCAGCACGGGGACACCGTCGTCGACGAGCGCAGGGACGACCTTCTCGGGGGCGACCTGGCCGAGCGTGCCGTTCGCCTGGCCGTGCTCGCCGCGCGCCCGGCCCGGCTCCACGGCCACCTCGGTCAGGCCCAGCCCAGCCAGCACACGAGCGGCGTCCTGGGGGCGGTCCGTGGTCACCGTGACCCTCGGCTCGGCGCCGGACCGGACCTCAGCGGCGGTCCCCTGCGTCAGGAGCCTGCCGACGTGCATCACGCCGAGGTGGCTGCACATCTGCTCCACCTCCGAGAGGAGGTGGCTCGAGACGAGCACGGTGGTCCCGTCGGCGGCGAGGCCGCCGACCAGGGAGCGGACCTCTCGGGTGCCCTGGGGGTCGAGTCCGTTCGTGGGCTCGTCCAGGACGAGCAGGTCACGGGGGGTGAGCAGGGCCCCCGCGATGGCGAGACGCTGCCGCATACCGAGGGAGTAGGCGCGGTAGCTCTTCGTGGCCGCAGCGAGCAGGCCGACCCGGTCGAGGGCGGTGTCGATGCGCCGCTTGCTGGTGCGCGGGTCGGCGTAGCGGTCGGCAGAGTCCAGCCGGCGGAGGTTGGCGCGCCCCGAGAGGTAGGGGTGGAAGGCCGGACCCTCCACCAGCGCACCGACCCGGGGAAGGGCGACACCGGCGTTGGCGGGCATCGGCTCGCCCAGCAGCTGGACCCGGCCCGAGGTAGGCCGGACCAGCCCCAGCAGCATCCGGATCGTCGTGGTCTTGCCGGACCCGTTGGGACCGAGGAAGCCGTAGACCGCACCCAGCGGCACCTGGAGGTCGACGCGGTCGACCGCGACCTGTGCCTTGAAGCGTTTGGTCAGACCCGAGGTGACGACGGCGTAGCCGGTGCCATTGGCATCGGGCGTCGCGGTCCCCGCGGTGGCCCCGGGATCGGCGCGGCCGGCACCGATCCCGGGGGCGGCTGTCATCTCGGCGGTCATCGGCTGCGCCGGGCCCTGCAGCCGGCTACTTCGCGGCCGCGGCGAACAACGCCTGCGGCGTCACCGCTCCCGCGAGGACCCGGCCGTCGTCGGTGAGCAGCACCGAGAACAGCGTGCCGGCCAGGAGGTGACCTGAGCCCCAGGGGCCGTTGACCTTGGGCAGCATCGCGACCATCGAGGTGAGCTGGTTGGCGCCTCTGGCGGCGTCCTGGCCGCGATGCTTGCCGAACACGCCCTTGCCGGGCGGCGTCTTCCCGCTCGCGCCGGCCGTCCCCGTCTTCTCGGGCGCAGCGGCCGCCGTGGGAGCCTTGGCGACAACGATGCTCGTCCAGCCGCTGCCGAGGACCTTGGGCTGGTCCGCGGCCGCCTTGCCGTGGCTCCCATGGGCCGCCATCGTGCGCTTCCGGTCGGCCGCACTCGGCGCCTGGCGCGCAGGCAGCTTCTGCTGGGTGACCTTGGCCCCCGGCGGCGGGGTGAAGTGGAACTCGGCCGCATCCGGCCGGGCGAAGCTGACCTGGCTGAAGGCCACCTCGAACGCGGGCGTCGACGCGCCCTTGGCGTAGACCTGGACCCGCAGCGGCACGTGCCTGACCCCGTCGATCGCGATCCGCACCTGGCCGACCAGGGAGCCGGTGTCCTTGGGGGCGAGACGCAGCTCGTACGCCGACCGGCCGGCGACGCTGGCCGAACCGCTGGTCACGACGGTGCTCTTGCCGATGGCGGCCAGGGCCCGGTCGGCAGCTTCCTGCGGCGTGGCGGGCATCGTCGCGCCGTCCTTGCCACCGACCAGGCCGGAAGCGCCGTGCGCGCTCCTCATCGCGTCCGCTCCCGCGGCGCCGGCGGGCAGCGTGGTGTGCGTGGCCGTGTTGTTCCGGCTGGACCACGACCACAGGTCGCGGCCGTCGCGCACCAGGTCGGACTCGCCGAGGCTGCCCATGAGCGCGATCCGGGCCTTGTCGGGACCGGAGTACCACAGCCGCACGGTGTGCGTGCCGGAGATCATCGAGCCGAAGCTGGAGCTGCCGGAACCCCCGGCTCCCCCGGCACCGCCCGAACCGCCGCCGGTCAGGCTGGAGACATCTGGCAGGCCGAGGTCGGCCCGCTGCACGACGGTGCCGGAGATCGCGTCCAGCTGGGCGGTGTGCACGTCAACCAGCAGCTGTGCCGCGGTGCGCGGCGGCAGGTCGGACCCCGCGGAGGCGCTGATGATGCCGGACATGGCGGTGCCGCCGACCACGGCGGCGGCGGCGGCGGCGGGAACGACCCAGCGCAGTACTGGACGGCTCGAGAACGGGTTCATGGCTCCATGGTGCGGCGCGCATGCTGAGCGAACGCTGAGAGGGGCGGCCGGGACCGGTGACGGTGAGTCATGCTGCTGGGGTGAGAGTCCTGGTCGTCGAGGACGAGCCGCGCCTGGCCGCGGCCCTCCAGCGAGGGCTGGCGGCCGAGGGTCTCGCGGTGGACGTGGCGTCCGACGGCCAGTCGGGGCTCAACGCTGCCCGCTTCGGCTCCTACGACGCGGTCATCCTGGACATCATGCTGCCCAGGCTCTCTGGCTACGACGTGGTGCGGACCCTGCGCTCGGAGGACAACTGGGTGCCGGTGCTCATGCTGTCCGCCAAGGACGGCGAGTACGACCAGGCCGACGGACTCGACTACGGTGCCGACGACTACCTGACCAAGCCGTTCTCCTTCGTGGTCCTGCTCGCCCGGCTGAGGGCGCTGCTACGACGCGGGGTGACCGCCCGGCCGGCGGTGCTTCGGGCCGCGGGACTCACCCTCGACCCGGCATCGCACGTCGTCACGGCCCAGGGCGTCGAGGTCGCCCTGACCACGCGGGAGTTCGCGCTGCTGGAGTACCTGATGCGCAACCCCGGGCGGGTCCTGAGCAAGATCGAGCTGCTCGACCACGTGTGGGACGCCGCGGACGACCTCGACCCCAACGTCGTCGAGGTCTACGCGGGCTACCTTCGCCGCAAGCTGGGCAAGGCCGCGCTGGAGACCGTCCGGGGTGCCGGCTACCGGCTGGTGCCGTGAACGCCCTGCGGTCCCGGCTGCGCCGGATGAGCCTGCGGGCCCGGCTGATGCTGATCGGCGTCGCCGGTGTTGCTCTCGCGCTGGCGCTCGGCAGCGTGGCGCTGTACGCCGTGCTCACCGTGGCCCTGGACCGGGCCCTGGACTCCGCCGCCCAGGCCTCGGCGAGCGAGGTCGCGGCTCTGGTGGACCGTGACGCGCTGCCCAACCCGCTGCCGGTGTCCGGCGTGCAGGTGGTACAGGTGGTCGACGCACAGTCGCGGGTCATCGCCGGCTCGGTCAACGCCGACCGGCTGGTGCCGCTGCTCCGGCCGGCCGAGATGGCCGCCGCGCGCTCAGGCCAACGGCTGCTGCTGCCCGGCTCCCGGGCCGGTGTGGAGGGCCGGCTGCGGGTCCTGGTGACCACGGCCGGGCCGCGCAGGGCGCCGCTGTCGATCGTCGTCGCGGTGCCGGTAGGCGACGTCGAGCGCAGCGAGCGGCTGCTGCGCACCACGCTGCTGCTCACCTACCCGCTGCTGCTCGCGGTCCTGGCCCTGATCGCCTGGCGGGTCATCGACCGTTCGCTGCGGCCGGTGGAGGCTCTGCGCTCCGGCGCGGAGCGGATCAGCGGCACCGGGTACGGCGAGCGCCTTCCGGTGCCCGAGTCGGCCGACGAGGTGCGGGCACTGGCACTGACGCTCAACGGGATGCTCGACCGGCTGGCGGAGGCACGCTCGCGGCAGCGGTCGTTCGTCGCGGACGCCGCACACGAGCTCCGGTCTCCGCTGGCCTCGATGCAGACCCAGCTGGAGGTGGCGCAGCGGCTGGGCGAGGGCGGTTCGCTGGCACCGGAGCTGCTGGCCGACGTCGCCCGGCTGACCCGCCTGGTCGAGGACCTGCTGCTGCTCGCCCGCGCCGACGCGGACACCCGACCCCCGGCGCAGCTGCGCGAGGTGGACCTGGCGGCCCTGGTGCGGCGGGTGACGGCGCGTCATACCGGGGCCCGTGTGCCGGTGACGGGCGAGAGCCAGGGGTCACCGGTGGCCCTGGGCGAGGGGTCCGAGCTCGAGCGCGTGGTGACCAACCTGGTCGACAACGCGGTCCGGCACGCCCGGTCGTCGGTGCGCGTGGCGGCGACGCTGGACCACGGCGGGAGCACCGCCGTCGTCACCGTGCGCGACGACGGGCCGGGCATCCCTGCTGCCGAGCGCGAGCGGGTGTTCGACCGGTTCACCCGGCTTGACGACGCGCGTGACCGCGACGCCGGCGGCACCGGCCTGGGGCTGACCATCAGCCGGGAGCTGGTCCGCCGCGCCGGGGGGACGGTCACGCTGGGCGACGCCGGGCCGGGGCTGCTGGTGCGGGTCGAGCTCCCCTCAGTCGACCGGGGCCAGTCCGCCGACCCGGGCGCGACAGACGCGGACGCGGATGGACAGCCGCGGACGCGGCGGACCGGCAGGCGGGGTGGCCATCCTGGCCGAGCCAAGCCGGCTCAGGTGTGAGGCGCGCGGCATAGTGCAGGCCGTTGTAGCGCTCGAGGTCCTCGATGCGCTCGTCCGCTCGCTCAGTTCAGCTCAGCTCGGCTCTGGACCGGACCGCGGCCCAGGTCGACCGGTCCACGACGGGTCAGCCGGGACCGGAGCCGGCGGTGGCGGCAAGGTCGGCGGCGACGAGCTCGGCGATCTGCGCGGTGTTGAGCGCGGCGCCCTTGCGCAGGTTGTCCCCGCAGACGAACAGCTCGATGGTGTTCGGGAAGTCCATCGCCTGGCGGATCCGCCCGACGAACGTCGGGTCGGAGCCGACGACGTCGGCCGGGGTCGGCCACTCGCCGAGGGCGGGGTCGTCCAGCACCACCACGGACCGCGCCTCGACCAGTGCCTGCCTGGCCTCCCGAGCCGAGAGCGGCCGCTCGAACGTCGCGTGCACGGCCAGCGAGTGGGTCGTGACCACCGGCACGCGGACGCAGGTCGCGGACACCTTCAGGTGCGGTATGCCGAGGATCTTGCGCGACTCGGCACGCACCTTGATCTCCTCGGAGCTCCACCCCTCGTCCTTGAGCGACCCCGCCCACGGCACCACGTTCAGCGCCAACGGCGCCGGGAACGGCGACTCGTCGGGCAGCTTGTCCGAGATCAGCGCCCGCACGTCGCCGGTGTGCTGGCCGATCTCGCGGTTGCCTGCCACGACCGACAGCTCGTCGTACAGGCGGTCGACTCCGGGCTGCCCAGCTCCCGACGCCGCCTGGTACGACGCGACGACGAGCTCGGTGAGCCCCCAGCCGGCGTGCAGCGCCCCGAGCGCGTCCATCATGGTCAGCGTCGTGCAGTTCGGGTTGGCGATGATCCCTCTGGGCCGGTTGCGGGCCTGGGCGGGGTTGACCTCCGGCACCACCAGCGGCACGTCAGGGTCCATCCGGAACGCGCCGGAGTTGTCGACGACGACCGCCCCACGCGCGGCGGCGACGGGCGCCCACTGCGCCGACACGTCGTCGGGGACGTCGAACATCGCCACGTCGACGCCGTCGAACACCTCTGCCGTCAGGGCCCGCACGACCACGTCCTCATCGCGGACCCGAAGGACCTTGCCGGCAGAGCGGGCGGAGGCCACCAGCCGGATCTCGCCCCAGACGTCCTGGCGCTGGGACAGTATCCGCAGCATCACGGTCCCGACGGCGCCAGTAGCGCCGACCACGGCCAGTGTGGGCTTGCTCATCGTCCGCTCCCTCCGTAGACCACTGCTTCTCCCTCGCTGGAGTCCAGACCGAACGCGGTGTGCACGGCGCGGACGGCGACGTCGAGCCGGTCGTCGCGCGTGATCACCGAGACACGGATCTCCGAGGTGGAGATCATCTCGATGTTGACATCGGCGTCGGCGAGCGCGCGGAACAGCGTCGCGCTCACACCCGGGTGTGAGCGCATCCCGGCGCCTACCAGGGACAGCTTGCCGATGTGGTCGTCATACAGCAGCGAGCCGAAACCGACGACGGACTGGACCCGCCCGAGGGCCTGCATGGCGCTCTGCCCGTCGGACTGCGGCAAGGTGAAGGAGACGTCGGCCAGACCGGTGTCCGCAGCCGACACGTTCTGCACGATCATGTCGATGTTGATCTCGGCGGCCGCCACCGCCTGGAAGATCTCGGCCGCCTTGCCCGGTCGGTCCGGCACGCCGACGACCGTGATCTTGGCCTCGCTGCGGTCGTGTGCGACGCCGGCGATGATGGGGGCTTCCACGGGCTGACCCGCCTCTCCGTCGGTGCTCTCTGATGAGCTCTGGACTGGCCGTTCCGGGGACTGCACGGGCTCGGGCCGCGCTGACTGCACCCGGTCCACGACCCAGGTGCCCTCCGTGCCGCCGAAGGAGGACCGCACATGGATCGGCATGCCGAACCGGCGGGCGTACTCCACGCAGCGCAGATGCAGGATCTTGGCACCTGACGCGGCCATCTCCAGCATCTCCTCGTTGGACAGCCGGTCGATCTTGCGCGCGCTGGGCACGATCCGCGGGTCAGCGGTGAAGACACCGTCGACGTCGGTGTAGATCTCGCAGACGTCCGCACCGAGCGCCGCGGCTAGCGCGACGGCTGTGGTGTCGGAGCCGCCGCGGCCCAGCGTGGTGATGTCCTTGCTGTCCTGGCTGACGCCCTGGAACCCGGCCACGATCGCGACGTGCCCCGCATCGAGGGCCTGGCGGATGCGGCCCGGGGTCACGTCGATGATGCGCGCCTTGCCGTGCGCGGAGTCGGTGATGACGCCGGCCTGCGAACCGGTGAACGAGCGGGCACTCGCGCCGAGGTTGGCGATCGCCATGGCGACCAGAGCCATCGAGATGCGCTCCCCGGCGGTGAGCAGCATGTCCAGCTCGCGCCCCGGGGGCAGCGGCGACACGCGCTCAGCCAGCTCGAGCAGCTCGTCGGTCGTGTCACCCATCGCCGAGACGACGACGCAGACCTCGTTGCCGGACTTGCGGGTCTCCAGGATCCGCTGCGCGACGCGCTTGATGCTCTCCGCGTCGGCCAGCGACGAGCCGCCGTACTTCTGGACGACCAGGCTCACGAGAGGCTCTCCGGTGATCGCTTCGTCGCGTGCTGGGCTCAGCGTCGGACGGCTCGCGAAGGAGTCTAACGGGGTGCGCTGGACGGGCAGCGGGCCTTTCAGCCGACGAGATGCCCAGCCGGCCGCGCACCGCGTCGCGCGAGGCGGTTCAGGGGTGGAGCGCGTCGAACTCCGCCTCGAGCACGACCTCGTCGTCCGCGTCGAGACGCAGGTGACCCAGGACCGTCTGGAGCACCCGCAGCGCACTTGCCGCCCGCTCACCCCACGAGGACAGGTAGCTGAACTGCCACCACCACATGGCCTCGGAGACACGACCCGCGTCGTAGTGCCCCAGCCCGTGCGCCAGGGCAGCAGCGACGACGGCGATGTCCCCGGAGATCGACCCCTTGGTGACCTCGACGGAGGTGACCGGGTCGACCAGGTCGGCATACTCGTCCAGGCCGTCCAGCAGCTGCGCCAGCGCCAGGTGCACCGGGTCGACGTCGGTGTCCGGTCCCGGGTCCGCCTCGTAGCGGTCCTCCGGGACGACGTCGGTGATCGCCCCGAGCCGCGCACCCATCGCCAGCACCTGGGACACGGCCAGCAGCAGCACCGGTATGGCGGTGTCGGGCTCCGCGCCCGAGGCCACCACCGACACCGAGGCGAGGTAGGTGCGGGCCTCCTGCGCGCAGTCGGCTGCCAGCTCCTTCATCTCGTCAGACATCAAGCAGTCTCCTTCCCTCGAACGCGCGGCCCAGGGTGACCTCGTCGGCATACTCCAGATCCCCGCCCACGGGCAGCCCCGAGGCCAGGCGCGTGACGCGCAGCCCCATCGGCCGCAGCAGACGAGCCAGGTAGGTGGCCGTGGCCTCACCCTCGAGGTTGGGGTCGGTGGCGATGATGACCTCGTCGACGACGCCGTCCGCGAGGCGGGTGAGCAGCTCTCTCATCCGCAGGTCGTCCGGGCCGATGCCCTCGATCGGGCTGATCGCTCCCCCGAGCACGTGGTAGCGACCCCGGAACTCGCGGGTCCGCTCGACCGCCACGACGTCCTTGGGTTCCTCGACGACGCAGATGATGCTGAGGTCGCGGCGCGGGTCGGAGCACACCCGACACTGCTCAGCCTGGGAGACGTTGCCGCAGATGGAGCAGAACCTGACCTTGTCCTTGACCTCGGTCAGGGCGGTGACCAGGCGGCGGACGTCCACCGGGTCGGTCTGGAGCAGGTGGAAGGCGATCCGCTGCGCGCTCTTGGGACCGACGCCGGGCAGTCGCCCCAGCTCGTCGATCAGGTCTTGGACCGCGCCTTCGTACACACTGGCGAGCCTATGCCCTCAGGACGACCGGTCCCCGTGCACGGCGGAGCGTGTTGGCGTGAGCGCGGCCGGCCGCCGCCGACCTGGTTGCCTCCCGGCGGCTCGCGTCGTGTCGCAGCCCTGCGGCATCACTGGTTGTAGCCCTCGGCCCGCTCCTGGCCGGACAGCGCGTGGATGGCATCCATGATCTCGTCGGTGACCTCGCGGCGGAGCCGGCCCTCGCCCATCGTCCCGATCCGGTCCGCGAAGTGCAGCGGCCGGCCGAACCGGACCCGGACCTTGGCCAGCCGAAGCATCCGCGAGCCGATCGGCTGGATGTCCTGCGTGCCCTGCAGAGCCACCGGGACCACCGGGACCTTCGCCCGCAGGGCCAGCCACGCGACACCGGTCCGGCCGCGGTACAGCCGGCCGTCCCTCGAGCGAGTCCCCTCGGGATAGATGCCGAACGCCTCCCCGGCAAGCAGCACCGCGAGCGCGGCGTCGAGGGACGCCTGAGCCGAGGCGTGCGTGCCGCGCTCGACCGGGATGGCGTGGATCGAGGAGAAGAAGCCCCGGGTGAGAGCGCCGCTGACCCCCGTTCCCGCGAAGTACTCCGCCTTGGCCAGGAAGGCAACCGGCCGCGGAGCGACCAGGGGGATGACGGCGCTGTCGATGAACGAGAGGTGGTTGCTGGCGAGGATGACCCCACCGTGCCGAGGCACGTTCTCGCGCCCCTCGACCACCGGCCGGTAGACGACTCGGGCCAGTGGCGCCATGGCGAAGCGGGTGACGGGGTAGAACACGGTGCCCTATTGCTCCAGCTCACCGATGACCGTGCCGCCGAGCACGGAGGAGATGACGTCCGGGCCCGCGCGCAGCTCCACCTGGACCGTCTCGTCGTCCGGGCTGACCACGCTGTCGTCGGCGCGGACGGCCGCGGCGACGGCGGCGGAGCCCGCCTCGACCGACCCCCGGCCGACGGCGTGTTGCGTGCGCTTCCCCGCCCCCGTGGTGCCGACGCTGTCCGGACGCGGGTCGGCCGGCAGGGTCGGCGAGATGGCACCGGAAACCGGGCTGGGGGCCGCGGCCTGGGCGGAGCCGGGCGATCCGGTGGCAGCAGCGGGCGCGCCGGCGCCTCCTGTGCGATCCGGACGCCCGGGGGCATCGGGGGACACCGCCTCCACCACCACCTCCAGCCCGAGGACCTCGACGATGGCCTGGCGCACCAGCTCGGCGTGCTGGCCCCGTCGGAAGGTGCTCAGCAGCCCCGTGGTCGAGATGCCGAGCAGCAGCCGGGAGCCGTCGTAGTCCAGGACCTGGGCATGCTCGGACAGGAACGTCCAGGTGAGCCGCTTGATCCCGTAGATCTTGGACAGCACGTCCGGCCACGCGCGGCGCAGGGCCTCGGTGTCCACCGCTCCGGTAACCACCGGGTTGGCAGCGGCGGCAGGACCGGACTCCGCCTCCGGCGGGACAGGAGCGACCGGAGGCACACTAACGGCCGGCGGGACAGGCACGGCCCGCGAGGCGGGCTCGGCCCGCGAGGCGGGCTCGTGCGGCGAGGCGGGCTCGGCCCGCGAGGCGGAGGCCTGCGCAGGCCCTGGCGACGCAAGGTCGGTCCGAGCGGCGCGGGACGGCGCTGGGCCCATCTCGAGGCGACGTTCGAGCCGGTCGAGCCGAGCGGCGTACCCGCTCTCCCCGGAAGCGCCGGGAAGCAGCAGCCGGGCGCAGATCAGCTCGAGCTGCAGCCGGGGCGCGGTGGCCCCCGTCATCTCGGTGAGGCCGGCGTTGACGATGTCGGCGGCCCGGGACAGGGCGCCGGGGCCGAAGGCCGACGCCTGCTGCCGCATCCGCTCCACCTGGTCGGTGGGCAGCCCACGGAGCACCGACGAGGCCCCGTCGGGCACCGCCGCCACGACGATCAGGTCGCGCAACCGCTCGAGGACGTCCTCGACGAACCGCCGAGGGTCGTGTCCGGACTCGATCACCTTGTCGACCTGGTGGAAGACTGCGGCGCCGTCGCGGACCGCCAGCGAGTCGACCGTGGCGTCGAGCAGCTCGGCGTCGGTGAAGCCGAGCAGCGCCGCGGCTCCCTCGTAGGTGAGCCCCTCAGGACCCGAACCCGCGATGAGCTGGTCGAGGACGGACAGGGAGTCACGGACGGAGCCGCCCCCGGCGCGGACCACGAAGGAGAGCACGCCCGGCGCCACGGCGACCTCTTCTGCGTCGGCGACCCGGTCGAGATAGTCCTGCAGCCGCTGCGGGGGCACCAGCCGGAAGGGGTAGTGGTGAGTCCGGGAGCGGATGGTGCCGATGACCTTGTCCGGCTCGGTCGTGGCGAACACGAACTTCACGTGCTCCGGCGGCTCCTCGACGATCTTCAGCAGGGCGTTGAAGCCCTGGGTGGTCACCATGTGGGCCTCGTCGATGATGTAGACCTTGTAGCGCGACGACGCCGGCCCGTATGACGCGCGCTCGCGCAGGTCCCTGGCGTCGTCGACACCGCCGTGGCTGGCGGCGTCGATCTCGATCACGTCCACCGAGCCGCTGCCGCCGCGGGCCAGGGCGACGCAGGAGTCGCACACGCCGCACGGGGTCGGCGTGGGGCCCTGCTCGCAGTTGAGACAGCGAGCCAGGATGCGGGCGCTGGTGGTCTTGCCGCACCCACGGGGACCGCTGAACAGGTAGGCGTGGTGCACCCGGCCGGTCCGCAATGCCTGGCTGAGCGGCTCAGTGACATGCTCCTGGCCGATGACGTCGGCGAACGTCTCTGGCCTGTACCGGCGGTAGAGAGCGGTCGTCACGGCGTCCACCTAACCACGGGCTCACGACAGTCGGGACGGGCCGGACACACCGCCGGCGGCCTGTCGAGCCCGTGGAGGATGCCGCATGTGGGGATGAGGGGACCCCCCGCGCACCTGGAAGGGCTCGCCTGCCCTTGCTGCATTCCTGCCCTGGGGGAGTTCAGCGAGGTACCACCACACGAGGGGTCTGCGGGCCATGCTAGCGGTCCACCGCCCGCGCAGTGCCCCCGGCGCCTGGCACCGCTCGCGCGCGTTGGAGGCGGGGCGCTCCTCGGGTAACCTCGCCCGCGGAGGATTCGCATAGTGGCCTAGTGCGCACGATTGGAAATCGTGTTGGGGTAATACCCTCGGGGGTTCAAATCCCCCATCCTCCGCCACGGACAGCCTGGGTCGGGAGCAGTCCCCGGCGCCGGTCGGGAGCACAGCCGGCGCGCGGCAAGGACTGTCGGGTCAGCGACGGCGGCGCCGGGCCGTGCCGAACAGGCTCAGCGTGATCTCGCGGCCGAGCGTGGTGCCCGCCGAGCGCATCATCGACCTGAACATCGGCGAGGCGATCACCTTCTGCACCACGCCTGCCTCGGCCGCGGCTGCGGGCGCCGAGCTCGCTGGACCGGAGGGGTCTGTCTCAGCATGCCGTGGCCGTTGACCGCGAGTCGGCCTAGGCCAGGTCGACAGCATCGTCGCTGCCTCGCACACCACGGCCGTCGGCGGCGGTGCGGATCAGGTCGGCGCTGTCGAACTCCGGCTCGCCGAAGAAGACGTCGGCGCCCTGGTCGGCAAACGCGATCAGCTGGCGAAGGATCACCCCCGCAGTGGCGGCCGACAGGCCGCCGAGGTCCGTCAGCTCGGCTTTGCCCTCGTCCGAGCTCAGGTGGGAGACGACCGCGCGCAGGTCCTTCAGATCCAGCAGCGACAGGCCGCGCGCATCGGCGTAGTGGAAGACCAGAGCGAGGCTGGACTCCTGCGTGGCGTTGAGACCGAGCACCTTCGCGAGAAGCGCCGGCCCGAACGACGTGACGGTGGCCCGCACCGGGATGCCCTTGCCCAGAGCGCCCAGGGACAGGAACTCGGTCGGGTATGCCGTGGCCTGCCATCGCTGCCCGACCTCGGCTGCACGCGCGGTGACCCGGGCGCCGCCCAGTCCGGCGGTGGCGATGCCTGACAGGTCGCCCTTGACGTCGGCCAGGAACACCGGGACCCCGTTCGCCGTAAGCTGCTCCGCCATGAGCTGCAGCGTCTTGGTCTTGCCGGTGCCGGTGGCCCCCGCCACCAGCCCGTGGCGGTTCAGCGCCGACAGCGGGATACGGACCGGGACGTCGGCGTGCGAGATACCGTCCACCACCGCCGCACCGAGCTCGAGCGCTGCTCCGTCGAACGCGTATCCCGCTCGGACCTGGTCCAGCGGGGAGGTGCTGAGGTCGCTCACGTCGGCACTCTCATGCGCTCACCGCCCGAGACATTCGCCTCGAATTGCCTACACTGACGCCGTGACCTGCCCATGATCTTCAAAGCCGTCGGGGAAGGGCGGCCCTACCCGGAGCACGGATTGGAGAACCCCCGGGACTGGTCGAAGGTGGCTCCTCGCATGGTGCGGCTCGACGAGCTGGTCACGACCAAGCGCCACCTGGACCTGGCTCTCCTGCTCGACGAGGACTCCACGTTCTACGGCGACCTGTTCGCCCACGTTGTTCAGTGGGAGGGCGTGATGTATCTCGAGGAGGGGCTGCATCGGGCCGTGCGCGCGGCGATGCAGCAGCGGGCGGTCCTGCACGCACGCGTGCTCGTGCTGGAAGGATGAGGCGGTGCGCCCCAGAGTCACGCCGTCGACACCCTGCCCGGCTGGACGCAGGGGAAGGGCGTAGGTGGTCAGGCACACGGGGACGTCCGGCGTACCGGTGGCTCGACGGCGACGGCGCCGTCGCGCCGCGATCACGCTGCTGCTCGTGACAGCCCTGCTCGGGGCCTCCCTGGTGGTCGCGACCGGGTACGTGAAGGGGTGGCTCGGCAAGCACGAGGGCCCCGTGCGGACCTGCCCGCCGACCGGCCCGGTCAAGGCCAGCCAGGTGACGCTCAACGTGTACAACGCCACGGGCCGCGCGGGACTGGCTCGCACGACGGCGGATGAGCTGAGGAAGCGCGGGTTCAAGATCGCCACGGTCACCAACGACCCGTTGGAGAAGAAGGTCACGGGCACCAGTGAGGTGCGCTACGGCGCGACCGGGGCCAGGGCCGCGAGGCTGGTCGCAGTCCAGGTCAAGGGCGCCCGGCTCGTGCGTGACAGCCGAAGTGACGGCTCTGTCGATATCGTCATCGGCAACCGCTTCACGGCCCTCGCCGCACCGGTCAAGACCAACACCAAGACCAACACCAAGACCAACACCAAGACCAAGACCAAGACCAAGACCAAGACTGGCTCGAAGGCCGCCCCCAGCGCCCCTTCGGGCAAGTGCTGACCGCGCCGTCCGCGTGAGCGGCTGCCGCCTGCACCGAGCAGAGCTGGCCGTCACCGAACAGACCTTCCCGTTACCGAGCAGACCCCCGCTGCCCTGCCCGCCGGCACGAAGGTCTGCTCGGTGGCGATCAGCCCGGCCCCGTACGGAGCCGCCGCCCGCGCCAAGGGCATGCCGTCACACCTACGGCATGCTCGCACCGGCCGCTCACCTGCCCTGATCCAGCGTCAGCGCCTCCAGCAGAGCCGTTCCGTCAGGCACGCCGAGGCCCGTGCACGGGTCCCAACCGGCGCGTGCGGCGTACGCACCGTTGCTTCCCGAGGTGATGTCCCGGAAGCCGGGAGACACCGCACCGGCCGGCGTCGTGCCGTAGAGCGCGGGATGGATCAGCCCCAGTGGCCGACCGGTCCCCTCCGCCAGCCTGGCCACCAGGGCCGCCCATAACGGTGCGACCGCGCTGGTCCCCCCGATCACGGTGTCGCTGCCGTCAACCCGGACGACGTAGCCGGTCTCCGGGTCCGCCACGGCCGCCACATCCGGAACGCCGCGGCCGGTGCCGCCCGAGGCGCTCCGCGCCGGCACGCCGACCGCCGCCTGGTAGGGCGGCAGAGCGAAGGCGTCGCTGACGCCACCGCCGGTCGCACCCAAGCTGCCGCCGTTGTTCCAGACGGTCTCGGACGTGACGGCTCCCGTCGACGGGTCGGCCTCCAGCCGGGTCCCGCCGCAGGCCAGGATGTGCGGGCTGGACGCGGGGAAGTCGCAGTGCAGCCCACCGTCGCTCTCCCTGTCGGTGCTGCCGTCGTCGCCGGCGGCAGCCGTGACGGTGACCCCCAACAGCGCGGCGTCGGTCAGGGCGTCGTCGAACGCGGTACGGGCCTGGGCCGTCCACTGGTCCTCGCTCTGCCCCCAGCTGATGCTGATGGCGACCGGCGTCACGTCCGCGTGTGCCGCCTGGACCAGCGCGTCGAGGAACCCCGCGTCGGTGTTCGGCGCGAAGTAGACCACCACCGCCGCCCGGGGAGCCAGCGCGCCCACCACCTCGATGTCGAGCAGTACCTCGCCGTCAGCGCCCTCCGGGTCACCGCCAGGCACGTTGGTGGCCCCGTCGACGCCTACGGCGCTCACCTGGACAGCGCCCAGACCGAGGCCGGAGAAGTAGGTCCGCAGGTCGCTGTCGTCGAAGCCGCCACCGAGCTCCAGGATGGCCACCTGCTGGCCCGTGCCGTCCGTGCCCGGTGGGAAGCGGTAGACCTGCCCGAGCTCGAGGGGTGTGTAGCTGGTTGCCCGCGCCCGGCGGGGCGCGACCACGTGCCGGGACCGCGCCTGGGGGCGGTCGTCGAGACCGAGCACGGCGGTGACCACGCCGTCGAGCTCCGCCGGCACGCTCAGTCCGCCGCTGCGTACGCGGTACTCGACCGGCCGGCCCTCGGCCGCTGCGGCGCTCACCTGCCGCAGCGACGTGCCGAAGATGCGGCTCAGGGCTCCGGCACTGCCCGCGACGCGGAGGCGACGTGCCGAGGCGTCGACGCTGACGACGTGGGCACCGTGCTCCTGCAGCGTCCGGCGCACCAGCTCGATGTCCGCCGGCGCGGCGCCGTAGCGGTCCGCCAAAGCCTGCCGGGTCAGCGGCTCCTCCAGCCTGCTGAAGGAGCCGAGACCGGGCGCCGCTGATCGCCGCCGCAGCAGGAGCGTGACCTCGATCTGCGTGTCGGGGTCCAGCGGTGCGGCAGCCGCGGGGCGCCGGCCGACGGAGGGACGCTCACTGCCGCTCAGCGGCACCAGGTGCAGCGGCGGCGGGCTCTGGTTGCTCATGCCTCAGGTGTACACCGACTACCCGTCGGAGGCCCTTGAGACCATGATGGCGGTGCGGTGGCGACGGCGGCCCGCACATGCGGCCCGCACATGTACCGGCGTCCCAGGGTCGCGCGGCGCCCTCCCGGTTCCCGGGTCGGACGCCGCAGGTCTGCGAACTGCAGGAACGTCGCCTCACACTGGCGGTGGCGGTGGGATGTGAACTGCGACAAGCCCTTGACCGTCATCGCCCGAAGCTGGCCGAGAGCTATGTATTTTCCCAGGTCACAGCCTTGATGGCCACGGCGGTCCGAGGCCCACTGTCCGACCGCCGGTAGCCTGCGCTTCCGCTGGGAAGCCACTTCTCCACAGGAGTAGCCGGCACCATCCACACAGCGGCGCAACCGGCGCTAGCCTGCTCCCATGACGAAGCCTGGCGGCCCCGCGAGCCATCCGCTGCTCGTGCGGGCCTCCACCTCGCCTCGGTACACCTTTCGTGAGCACGAGTTCCGATTTCTCGTGACGGGCGAGCAAAGCGGCGGCAGTTACAGCCTGATAGAGATCGCGTCCCCCGCGGGGAGTGGGCCTGGGCCGCATGTGCATGATGCAGCCGAGGAGCACTTCGTTGTCCTCAATGGAGCGCTGGACTTTCAGGTCGGCGAGCAACGGTTCACGGCAACCCAGGGCGACCTCGTCCATGTTCCCGAGGAGTGGTGCACGCCTTCACGGTCGCCAGCAGCCGCGCCCTGACCCTGGCCACCTACACGCCAGCCGGTGAGGAGATGGCGTTCATGGAGGCAGGCATCTTGGTGGACGACTGACTCGTCTTCCGACACTCGCAGGCGATGCCCGTCGTCGCGCGGCATCGAAGGCTGGTTCGACTGCATGCACAGCACTACCTGCGCTATGTAGGCCCGGAGTTGTTGATCACGAGAAGCATCTGCGCGGCGCTGACTACCTGACCGAACATCCCGTCGATGATTTCCAACGCGTACCGCTGCCATTTGTCGGCGTCTGGACCCGTCGTCGCTGTGGCGTCGCTCAACAGGAAGACTCGGAAGTCACGCGCGTGCGCCTCACGCGCGGTCGTGTCGCAGCACACCGGCGTCGAGATTCCGGTGATGATGATCGTGTCGATCCCGCGGCATCGCAGTATGAGCTCTAGGTCCGTGCCGTGGAACGCGCCAAAGCGTGGCTTGTGGAGCAACACGTCTTACTCGGCTACTACCAGGTCGGGATGAAGGGCTGCTGACGCCGCACCGTTGTTCAGGGCACCCTCCGCGACTGGCTGAATCTCTGCAAGCAGGCCCATGTTGGAGCCGTCAGGTCGCAGAACGTGTGCGGTGTGTATGACGGGCACACCTGCTGCGCGACAGGCAGCAGCTAGGTGGTTAACCTTGGCCAGCACCTCCTGACCCTCTCGGCTCTTTCCACGAACCGACGTTGCATGTCGACATTCACAAGCGCGATGCGCCCGGTACGTGGCGTTGGAGTGGTCACTGCCCGATCGTGGCAGGGTGGCTATCGATCTCCAACCGGGAGCGCAAAGCGCCGTTCGTCGAAGCGCGCGCTATGGATCGCCAGTATCGGCGACTGATGGCAAACGCGACACGGAGTTGATGCCTACCCTGCATTGGGAGGACGTGGACTTCGAGCGCAAGACTCATCCGGATCGTCCGCACCCTCATCACGACCGAGGTTCAGCGCAAGGGTTCGCCTGGCTTCTCCTGGGCCACTCCCAAGACCGCCAAGGGCCGGCGCACCATCGCGCTCGACGACGCCGCAAGACGATCAGCTACCAGTTCAAGAAGGCCCTACGAGCCGCGGGACTTCCGACGATCAGGCTCCATGACCTGCGGCACACGCATGCCCCGTTAGAGCTCCACGCTGGCGTACATCCGCGCGCATCGTTGAGGAGCGGTTGGGTCACGCCAACGTGTCCACCACCCTGGACACCTACAGCCACGTCGACCTTGATCTCCAGGCCGCGGCAGCCGCGCCCGTGTCGCCGCGCTACTGACCGCGGCGGACCCCACGAAACCGGCGCTCCCAGAAATCCTGTGACCACTTCGTGACCACTGAGGGTCCGGAAGCGGTTCATAGACATCTCTGCAAGCCTGTGACCTGCGGGAACGTTTCCGACGGTTGGCGGTGGCGGTGGGATTTGAACCCACGGAGGAGTTCCCCCCTCACACGCTTTCGAGGCGTGCTCCTTAGGCCGCTCGGACACGCCACCGCGGGAAGGCTACTAGAGCCGGTGTTGGCCGAAGAAATCGAGCAGCAGCGCCGCGCATTCGGACTCCCGCACTCCGCCCACCACCTCGACACGGTGCGTGGCCCGACGGTCGCGCACCAGGTCCCAGACCGAGCCGCAGGCGCCCGCCTTGGGGTCCCAGGCCCCGAAGACGATCCGCGCGACCCGGGCGAGCATGGCGGCCCCTGCGCACATGGGGCACGGCTCGAGCGTCACGACCAGGGTGCAGCCCTCCAGCCGCCAGGTGCCTAGCGCCGTCGCTGCGGCCCGGATCGCGACGAGCTCGGCGTGGCCGGTCGGGTCACCCAGCTCCTCCCGCACGTTGCGGCCGCCGCCGAGCTCGACGCCGTCCGCGGCAAGCACCAGGGCGCCGACGGGGACGTCCAGCGCAGCCGCGGAGCCGGAGCCGGGGCCCGGCGAAGGCGCCAGCTCCAGGGCTCGGCCCATCCAGCCGGCATACCGTTCGGCCGTGAAGGGGTCACCCACACGCTAAGTTTCGCCCATGCGCGTGCACCTCGCCGATCACCCGCTGGTCGCCCACAAGCTGACCGCGCTGCGCGACCGCGACACGGACTCCCCGACCTTCCGCAGACTGGTCGACGAGCTGGTGACCCTGCTGGCGTACGAGGCGACCCGCGACGTGCGGGTCGAGCCGCATGAGATCATCACCCCCGTCGCGCCCACGCGCGGTGTCCGTCTCTCCGATCCCAAGCCGCTGGTAGTTCCGATCCTGCGGGCCGGCCTCGGCATGCTGGACGGCATGGTCCGGCTGCTGCCAACTGCCGAGGTGGGCTTTCTCGGCATGGTCCGGGACGAGGAGACGCTGAAGGCGGTGACGTACGCCAACCGGCTGCCGGACGACCTGTCCGGACGGCAGGTCTACCTGCTGGACCCCATGCTCGCGACCGGGGGGACGCTCGTCGCGGCGATCCACTACCTCGCCGACCGCGGAGCCGCCCGCATCACGACCATCTGCCTGCTGGCCAGTCCCGAGGGAATGGCCCGCGTCGACGGCGAGCTCACCGGCCTTGACCTGCCGAGCACCCTGGTCACCGCAGCCCTCGACGAGCGGCTGAACGAACGGGGCTACATCGTCCCTGGCCTCGGTGACGCCGGCGACCGGCTCTACGGCGTCGTATGAGGCAGCCGGGCGCCGCCGAGCGCCGGGGTCCGGGCGGCGCGCCTTCGCGGCCTCGCGCTCCCGCCACGACAGGATGGGGCCGACCTGCGGGCGACGCAGGACAGGGAAGGAGGCGAGGTGTCACGAGGCAAGAAGGTCCTCTGGTGGATCGTGCTGATCTTCGCGATCTACGTGGTCTACACCTCGCCGCACCAGGCGGCGGACATCGTCAAGGCCGTCTGGCACCTCATCGTCGTGGCCGTCGGCAGCCTGTTCAAGTTCTTCCACGCCCTGCTCGCCAAGTAGCGCCCCGGTCGCCGTCGTGCTGACCCTGGAAGACCTGCAACGGCGTCGTCTGGAGTCGCTGCGCCGCTACATGGTCCCCGGCGAGCGGGTACTGACGGCCACGCACCACCACTGGGCGGTCATGATCGAACCGGTCGCCAGCGCCACCGCCGGCCTGGTGCTCGTCGGCTGGCTGGACGCCTCACTCACCAGCGCGGACGCCGTCCTGGCCAACGCGCTGTGGTGGGCATGGTTCGTGCTCGTGGGCAGGATGCTCTGGCGCTTCCTCGAGCGGCAGGACACGTGGTTCGTCTCGACCGACAAGCGGCTCCTGCTCAGCTACGGCCTGTTCAACCACAAGGTCGCGATGATGCCGATGGCCAAGGTCACGGACATGTCGTACAACCGGTCGGTCCTCGGCCGGCTGTTCGGCTACGGCACGTTCGTCCTGGAGAGCGCGGGGCAGGACCAGGCGCTGCGGGAGATCCCCCTGGTGCCGCGTCCCGACTACGTCTACCGCACCATCTGCGCGGTGATGTTCGGCAGCTCGGACAACGAGGACCAGCTGGGCGGCTCCAACGACCCCGGCGCTGACAGAACCGACCCGGGTGGCGGCGCACCCCGTGGACGACGTCGCGGGGGGCCGGCGGGCGGGTCCGGCTCGGGTGGCCAGGGCAGGGCCCGCACCGGGCGTGGGCCGCTGCCGCCCGGCGGCCAGCCCCGGTCGGGCCCGCACCTTGACCCGCGCCGCTCGGAGGGGACCATCGACTACACCGCTGCGGCGCAGCATGCATTGGAGGCGACGATCCGGCCGGTGCAGGAGCCTGAGCACACCGCCGGGTCGCTCTACCGGAGCGCGGACCTGCACCAGAAGCAGGCGGTAGAGGATGCCCGCGCCCAAGGCCAGGCCGATACCGGGCCCATACCGGTGCAGCGTCCTCGACGTCGGCGCTAGCCCGCCGCAGGTCCCCCATCTGCATCGGGGCGCCCCCGCGGGTCGACCCGGCCCACGCTCTCTCCAACCGGCGCGCCAGGCTCCACCGAACCCTCGACCACCGCTCTCGCCGTGTCCACCAGGCGCTCGCTGTGGCTGCGTGCATACCTGCGCAGCACGCTGAAGGCCTCCTCCATGTCGATCGAGCTACGCTCCGCCAGCACGCCCTTGGCCTGCTCGATGACCACACGGCTGTTGAGGGCCACCTGGAGCTGCTCGTTGAGCACCTCCCTTCGCGCGACGGCGCGGTGCTGCAGGATGCCGATGGTCGCGATGTCCGCAAGAGCCCGCGCGACCGCGACGGACGCCGAGGACAGTGCTCCGGGATGTGAGCCGAACAGGTTCATCGCGCCGATCGTCTCCGACCGCAGCCGCAGCGGGATCGCGTGGACCGCACGGTATCCCGCGGCCTCCATCGCGCCGGCGAACTGCGGCCATCGCTGCCGGATCTCGACCGGGTCGCCAACCAGGACGGGCTGGCCGGTGCGGTAGCACTCCAGGCAGGGACCGCTGTCAACCTGCAGCTGGAACAGCTCCAGCAGATGGGTGTGCTCGCTGGTCGCGGACAGCATCTGTAGCTGCCCGCGGCTGTCGGCCAGGAGCAGACCCGCCTGGGCACAGTCGAGGAGGCGCACACTGTCCTCGACCAACCGCTGCAGCAGCTCGACGATGTCGAAGTCAGCGACGAGGGTGTCGGCGAGCGCGACCAGCGTCCTCGCCAGCTGTACTTCCTGTGTCATGAAGATCCGATCGCCGCGGTGTGCTGACTGGGCCCGAGGGTAACCCGAGGGACTTCTCCTCCCTTAACCGGCATCGGCGAATCTCAAACGTCGCTGGACCACGTCCAGCGCAACGTCACTTAGTGATCTCTCGGAAGAGAACGCAAACGCACGCAACCGCGCGTACGCCTCTTCAGCGGTGATCCCGAGCTGCGCAATGACCATGCCGGTCGCCTGGTTGATCTCGTTGCTGGTCCCCGAGCCCGCCAGCCAGGCCACGATCGCCTCATCGCTCGGAGCGGCACGCCCCGAGGTGAGCAGGAGGGTCGTGACTGCGTCGGCGACCTCGAGAGCGGCCGCCAGGTCCGCCCGGGACAACAGACCAGCGCTGGGGCGGTACACCGAGAGCACACCCAGACGGATGGCGCCCAGCTGCAGCGGCAGGGCGGACAGCGATCCGGCGTCCGCGGCGGTCAGCGCCGCCTCGAAGCCGGGCCACCTGCCGCGCTCCACCGAGCCCAGGTCGGCAACAAGCACCGGCCCGTATGACGCATACGCCTCGAACGTCGGCCCTTCCCCGAGCGTCATCTGCAGGTCCTCGACGCGAGCCGCGATCCCCTCACTGGCGCCCACAAGCTGAAGATGCGACGGGGCGGTGCGCAGGGTGAGCGCCACACTGCCGGTCGACAGGGCTGCTGCTCCCGCGTCGACGATCCGGGCGAAGAGTCGCGCCTCGTCGAGGCCATCGGCCGCAGCGCCCTGGGAGGCGGCGAACCGCAGAAGCCGTTCGAACCGCTCGCCGGCACTCACGGCCAGCGCCCGCCCTCGACCGAGCGAGCTGGGTGACCCGAAAGAACCCGGTGGGCGGCGGAACACTGCACTGCTCTGCCCCCTGACCGGACCGGGACGGACGCTGCTGCGTGGGTCCGCACTCCAGCGTCGCCTGGAGACGACGCGATCCTATGCACTCCAGCAGGCGCACACCAGATCCGTTTCGCGGCATCGCGGTTTGCCCCTGGGCCGGGGTCATTGTAATGTTTGCGTGCGGTTGATCCTTAGTGCTGCCCCAGACCACCGGCATCGCGACTTCCCTAACGTGAGGGCGTGCCATGGCTGCAGCAGAGACCCGTGTCGACCACCACCTTGCTCGCAGCGTCGGCCCCGAGCGGGTCGCTGTCACCGACCTGACCGGCCCGTCACCCATCGGAGCGTCGCCACTCGGACCGGACCCACGGCAGGCGCCACCCACGACCCGGCTGATCGGTCTTGGCGCGATGCGCGAGCGTCTGCGCCAGTCGGCGGACCCGGTCGAGGTCTTCACCAGCGTGGCGGAGATCTGCGCGGACATGGGATACGAGTGCACGGTCATCCTGACCGATCTGCAAGGACCCGTCCATCGGATCGACCGACCCGACGCCGCCGGTGTCGTGGCTCCGTCGTCCGACTCCCTGCTGTCGCTGCTCGACCTCACCCCGCTGCTCGTCCTCGTGCACGACACCGTCGGCGTCTCCATCCTCACCTCAGACCTGCGTGGCGGCCTGCTCAGCCGCGCCACCCGCGGCCAGCCCACGTATGCCGACGCGCTGGTCCTGCGGCTGCTGGTCGACGAGGCCATCCTGGTGCTCACCCGGGAGCGGCTGCAGCAGGAGCTCGCCGAGGAGCGGGAGCACGCGGCCAACCTCGAACAGGCTCTGGCATCCAACCGGGAGATCGGTATGGCGCTGGGTTTCGTCATGGCCAGCCAGGGATGCGACGCGCAGACCGCGTTCGAGCGCCTCCGTTCGATCAGCCAGCGGACCAACATCAAGCTCCGCGACATCGCGGCGGAGGTGGTGCGCTCGGCCACGGCTCCTGCGGCCCCTGCGGCTGCGGCTGCTGCAGGCGCGACCGGTGCCGATCCCCAGGGCACGTCCTCCCGGCGAGAGCGCGGCAGCACCAGGAAGCTCTCGGCGCCGTCCGCGGCGACACCCGCGCCGCCACCCGCGCCGCCAGCCGAGGCCGCCGAACCCGAGTAGCACCGATGGCGGCGCTGGCCACGAGCGCGGCCAGCCGCCCGAACACCGCGGGTTACAGCGTCTTGACCATCGCCACGACCTTGCCGAGCGAGTCCTTGGCGTCCCCGAACAGCAGCATGGTCTTGGGGTCGTAGAGCAGCTCGTTCTCGATGCCGGCGAACCCCGGCCGCATCGACCGCTTGAGGAACACCACCTGTCCCGCCTGGGCGACCTCGAGGATCGGCATACCGTAGATCGGAGCACTCGGCGAGGTCTTCGCGGCAGGGTTGACCACGTCGTTGGCCCCGACCACGAGCGCCACGTCGGCCGTGGACAGCTCCGGGTTGACCTCGTCCATCTCCCTCAGCGCGTCGTAGGGCACGTTCGCCTCGGCGAGCAGGACGTTCATATGGCCGGGCATCCGACCTGCCACCGGGTGGATGCCGTACTGGACGTCCACGCCGCGGCGCTCGAGCAGCTCCGCCAGCTCACGGATGGTGTGCTGCGCCTGGGCGACCGCCAGGCCGTAGCCGGGGACGATGACGACCTTGCGCGCGTAGCCGAGCAGGATCGCCACGTCCTCGACGGAACCGGAGCGCACTGAGCGGTCCACTCCCGCCTCACCTGTCGGCAGCGGGGTCGCGGTGAAGGCGCCGAAGAGGGTCGAGGTCAGGGGACGGCCCATCGCGGCGGCCATCAGCCGGGTGAGGATCGTGCCGCTCGCCCCTACCAGCGTGCCGGCCACCACGAGCAGGACGTTGTCGAGCACGTAGCCGCTGGCAGCGACGGTCAGCCCGGTGAACGCGTTGAGCAAGGAGATGACGATGGGCACGTCGGCTCCACCGACCGGCAGCACGAACAGCGTGCCGGCCACCAGGCCGACCAGGGCCAGCAGCGCCAGGAGCCACGCCGGGATCGGGCCGTCGGCAGCGCCGGCCACGATGGCCCCCGCAAGCGTCACCCCCGCCAGGAGCGAACCACCGAAGAGGTATGGCCCGCCGGGGAAGGTCACCGGCCGGGTGGTCATCAGCTCCTGGAGCTTGGCGAAGGTGACGACAGACCCGGAGAACGACACGGCGCCCACCAGGACGGTGAAGCCCCCCGCGGCGGCGGCGAGGGATGTCGCACCGGTCAGCGGACGCTGCGCGAGCAGCTCCAGTCCGGCGACCAGCGCTGCCGCGCCGCCGCCGACGCCGTTGAACAGCGCGACCAGCTGAGGCATCTGGGTCATCGCCACGCGACGCGCCGCCGGCACGCCGAGAGCCGTACCGACCGCGAGCGCGGCCAGGATCAGCGGGACGTGGCGCAGGTCCTGGGAGAGGAAGGTGACCAGCACCGCGAGCAGCGCTCCTGCGGCGCCGACCAGGTTGCCGCGTCTGGCCGTGCCCGGGGAGGACAGACCCTTGAGCGCCCGGATGAAGCACACCGCAGCGGCGAGGTAGAGCAGGGCGGTCCACCCGCTCGGGAGCAGCCTCACCGGCGGGGTGCCCGGCTCTTGAACATCTCCAGCATGCGGTCCGTGACGACGAAGCCGCCGACCATGTTGACCGTCGCCAGCACCACGGCCAGCAGCCCCAGGACCAGCCCGAGCGCCGACTGCGTCTGCCCCGTCACGATGACTGCGCCGACCAGGATCACGCCGTGGATGGCGTTCGCGCCGCTCATCAGCGGCGTGTGCAGGGTGGTCGAGACCTTGGACACGACCTCGAACCCGACGAAAACGGCGAGCACGAAGACGGTCAGCAGGGCGATGCCCGCCATCAAGCCCCCAACGGGGTGACAGCGTCGTCGTCGGCCACGCCAGTCGGCTGGTCACCCTCCAGCAGCGCGGAGGTCGGCTCGTGCCGCAGAACGCCGTCGTGGGTGATGCACGCGCCTGCGAGTACGGGATCGGCCAGGTTGAGGGTGAAACCGCCGTCGCGCAGACCCAGTGTCAGCAGGTTGGTGAGGTTCTTGGCATACAGCCGCGAGGCGTCCATCGGCATCGCGGACGCGGCGTCGGCCATGCCGTAGACGCGGACCCCTGACACGAGCACCTCCCGGCCGGCGACCGAGCCTTCGACGTTGCCGCCGCTCTCCGCCGCAAGGTCCACGACGACTGCACCGGACGGCATACCGGCCAGCATGTCCGCTGTCACGAGCAGCGGCGCCGGGCGTCCCGGCACGGCGGCCGTGGTGATCAGCGCGTCGGCCTTGCGCACGAAGGGGGTCAGCGCGGCCTGCTGGCGGCGGGCGCGGTCGTGCGACATCTCCCGGGCGTAGCCACCCTGGCCGGCGATCGCGTCGAGGCCGAGGTCGAGGAAGGTGGCTCCCATCGACCTGACCTCGTCGGCCGAGGATGGCCGGACGTCGTACGCCTCGACCACGGCCCCGATCCGCCGGGCAGTGGCAATGGCCTGCAGACCGGCAACTCCCGCGCCGAGCACGAGCACCTTGGCCGGCCGGACGGTGCCGGCGGCTGTCATGAAGAGGGGAAAGAACCGAGGCAGCCGCATCGCGGCCTCCAGGGCGCATCGGTAGCCGGCAACCAGCGCCTGCGAGGTGAGTGCGTCCATGGACTGGGCGCGCGAGATCCGCGGGACCAGCTCCATGGCCAGGGCTGTGATGCCGCCGTCGCGCAGGGCACGGACGGCGTCCAGCTCGCCGAGCCCCCCCGTGACGAAACCGAGGGTGACCGCGCCACGCCGCAGCAGTGCCACCTGCCCGGGAAGCAGCGGGCGGACGTGGAGCACGATGTCGGCGTCGTGCAGGACGTCACCGCGACGGACTTCGGCACCAACCGTGCGGTAGTCCTCGTCCGGCGCCAGCATGCCGGCTCCGGCCCCAGCCTCCACCACCACGGCGTAGCCCTGGGCGCACAGCTCCACCGCGGCCTCGGGCGTCAGGGCGACCCGCCGCTCACCCGGGCGGGTCTCTCTTGGCACGGCGATCTGCATGAGGTGAACCTAAGCGATGCGAGCGACACTCTCGTACAGGTTCTGGCAACGCGCCCGTCCAGTCTCGCCAGGGAAACTCGCGCGTCGCCTCGCCCGTCGACTCGCCGTCGCTCAGCCGGTGCTGCCACCGACCCCGGCGTGCGCGACCGGCACTCCCAGCCGACCGGCGCTGTGGTCCTCGAACGCCTGCATCAGCTCCAACCGGGTGTTCATGACGAAGGGCCCCGCCCAGGCGATCGGCTCCCGGATCGGCCTGCCGCCGAGCACGATGACCTCCATGCCCGAGGCGTAGCGGGCCTGCTGGCCCTCAGCGGCGGAGATGCGCAGCGAGTCGCCACGGCCGAGCACCGCCAGCTGCCCGGTGCCGACCGGCGTCTGGCTCGGGCCGACGAAGCCGTCGCCGCTGAGCACGTAGACCAGCGCGTTGAAGTCTTCGCGCCACGGCAGCTCGAGCTGGGCGCCGGCAGTCACCGTGGCATGCACCATGGCCATCGGGGTGTGCGTCGAGCCCGGGCCACGGTGGCCTGCCACGTCGCCGGCGATGACCCGGACCAGCGCGCCGCCGTCGGCGGAGGACAGCAGCGGGACCTGGCTGGAGCGCAGGTCCTGGTAGCGAGGGGCAGCCAGCTTGTCGTTCTTCGGCAGGTTGACCCAGAGCTGCAGGCCGTGGAAGAGGCCCCCGGAGACGACAAGGTGCTCCGGCGGTGTCTCGATGTGCAAGATGCCGGCACCGGCGGTCATCCACTGGGTGGCACCGTTGCTGATCGAGCCGCCGCCGCCGAAGGAGTCCTGGTGGTCCATGATTCCGTCGATCATGTAGGTGACCGTCTCGAACCCGCGGTGCGGGTGCCACGAGGTACCCTTCGGCTCGCCCGGCGCGTAGTCGACCTCACCCATCTCGTCCAGGTGGATGAACGGGTCGAGTGCCGCGAGCTCCACGCCGGCGAAGGCCCGCTTGACGGGGAACCCCTCGCCCTCGTAAGCCGACGGGGCACTGGTTACCGATCGCACCGGGCGACGGGTGGTGGTCGGCGGCAATGCGGGTACGCGGGGCAGCACGGTCAGGTCTGGAACCGTCACAGCGGGCATGTGCGTCTCCTTAGGCTCGTTGAAGGTTCAACGTTCACAACATGCTAGCTCTGCGGCGCATTCCGCGCCGCTGGCCCGGGACACCCGACATCGGCGCCGAGATCCCAGGAGGGGCGCCGACGTCCCGAAGACACAGGACGTCGGCGCCGTTCATGCTGTGTCTTTGGGATCTCGAGCTGGTCTTCGGGATCTCGAGCTGGTCTTCGGAATCTGGCCCCCACGCCCGATCCGTAGCACGGCCGAACGGCCCGGACCACGTAGGGCCGGGCCGCTCTTCGGTGCTGGACGGCGAACGGGGAGTCAGCTCAGAGGTCGGGGCCCTCAGAGCGGCGGCGCTCGACCTCCGTCATGGCCTCGCGGAGGCCTTCCAGCCACTCGCTGGTGTGCTCACCGACGAGGCGGACGCACCAGGCAAGCGCCTCGGACCGCGACCTCGCCACGCCGGCGTCGACGAGGGTGTCGAGCACCTGTCGCTCGCTCTGCCGCAGCCGGGTCATCGTCGGGATGGACAGGTTGGTGAACAGCTGACCCGTCTCGCCGATCCTGGCGCCCCAGGAGACCGTACGCCCGTAGCGGGCCTTTGCCTCCTCGGCGATCGTCATCCGCTGGTCGCGGGACTCCTCACGCCAGCGGGTGATCCGCCCCTCTGCGGCTGCCGGTTCGTCGCTCTCCGGAGCGGCCAGCGTCCCGATCACGACGATCTCGTCGCGGTCGACGGTGACGTCCGGGGCCGAGACGAACCAGCCGTCCGGCAGTCGGGCGCCAATCCAGGCCGCTGCGTCGCCGGCGTCGGGCAGGTCGCCCTGCTGCCAGCCACCGGGCCGGCCGAACGGGCCCCCCCGGCGCGGGCCGCGTGGCCCGCGCGGACCCCGGTCGCCGCGCTCCCAGCCGCCCCGCTCGTGCGGGCCATGGCCCCCACGGGGGCCGAAGAACTCACTGTCAGGTCTCCTCATGTCGTGCTCCTTACCAAATTACTTGATTACATGAATACCAACATACAACAGGTGTCGCTCATTCCCTCGGCGCAGCGCACGAACCCCAGCTCGAACCAGGACGGCAGGACCTGGCTGTTGGTCCGGACGACGGCCGCGCACACCCGTTCAACTGCGGCCCAGGACCGGATGGCCTCCTCGAGCAGCCGGTATGCCGCGCGGCAGCCCGCGCCGTTGGCGCTCCTCCTCCAGCGGGAGCAGACTCGATCAGGGCTGTCGACGGGTGTGGCCAGCCGCAGACGACGTCGGCGCAGCCGACAATGAGCGGGGGTGAGGGGCAGGAGGGTGCGGAGCCGGCCCCGAGCATCACGCCGTAGGAAAACTCGGCTTCGTACCGAGACCGGCCCTTTGTCGCCCCTAGAAGGGCGTCATCGTGATCAACAGGCACTGGATGCGCCGCCACGGATGCTCAGCACCCCAGGACTCGCGAGGAGACGCGTGATGCGTCGTCTCAGATGCCGTGGACCTGCAGCCGTGCCGCCCGGTAGGCGGCGCGCACCTCAGCGCCCGATCCTGTCGGCTCCAGCGGGGGCGTCGACGCCAGTGCCCAGGAGGGCGGCGCGTCCGCACCAACCCCGGCAACGGCGCCTGACGACCGGGCCAGCGCCCAGGCGGCCTGCCGGGCGGCCCCGAGCGCGACGTACTCGGCCGGCTCGGGCACGACCACCGGCGTGCCGAAGATGTCCGGCGCCAGCCGCTGGACTGCGGGCGACCGGGAGCCGCCACCGATCAGCAGCACCCGGCGTACCGGCACACCCTGCGCGCGCAGCGCGTCGACGCCATCGGCGAGCCCGCAGAGCATCCCCTCGACAGCCGCCCGAGCCAGGTTCTGCGGCGTCATCGCCGCCCGCGTCAGTCCGGTCAACGTGCCGGTGGCCGTCGGCAGGTTCGGCGTACGCTCGCCGTCGAGATAGGGCAGCAGCACCAGCCCGCCCGCGCCTGGGGCGGCCTGCATCGCCAGGGAGGCAAGACCGTCCAGGTCGACGCCGAGCATCGTCGCGGAGGCGGTCAGGACGCGTGCGGCGTTGAGGGTGCACACCAGCGGCAGGAACCGCCCGGTCGCGTCCGCGAAACCGGCCACCTCGCCGTCGGGGTCGGCGCTCGGAGCGTCGTATACCGCGAAGACGGCCCCGCTCGTACCGAGCGAGACGACCACGTCGCCCGGCAGGACGCCGAGCCCCAGCGCCGCGCCCATGTTGTCCCCTGTGCCCGCCCCCACCACCATCCCGGCCGGTAGCCCGGATGCGTCTCCTCGGGTCTCACCCGCGGGGTCTGCCGGCCCCAGCACGCGCGGCACCGCAAGCAGCCGGCCGAAGGCGCGCTCCAGCAGGTCTGGTCGGTAGTCACCCTTCGCGGGGGACCAGTAGCCGGTACCGGAGGCGTCCCCACGGTCGGTTACCGGCTCGGCGGCCGCGGCAGTGGCCGAGCCACCACGCACCTGCTGGGTGAGCCAGTCGTGTGGGAGCTGGACCGACGAGGCGCGCGCCGCGACCTCGGGCTCGTGCTGGGCGACCCAGCGCAGCTTGGAGACGGTGAAGGCGGCCAACGGCACCGAACCGACCGCCTCGGCCCAGGCGCCCGGGCCGCCGAGCTCGGCGACCAGGTCCGCCGCAGCCGCAGCGGACCGGGTGTCGTTCCACAGCAGGGCCTTCCGCACGACCGACCCCACGTCGTCCTGTAGGACCATGCCGTGCTGCTGGCCACCGACCGCGATAGCGGCGACTGCGTCGAGGAGACCACCCGAGCAGGCCTGACCCAGCGCGCGCCACCAGTGCTCGGGATCGACTTCAGTACCGTCGGGGTGCCCGGCGCTCGCCTGACGGACCACCGCACCGGTGGCCGCGTCGCAGACCAGCACCTTGCAGGACTGGGTCGAGGAGTCGACTCCCGCCACCAGCACGGAGGGCTGCGCGGGCTGCGTCACTGCCGCGATGCGGACGGCTGGCGCTGGCCGTCTGTGACCGCGTCTGTCGCCGCGCCGCCGGAGCCGGCCATCAGGCGCTCCAGCGTGGCTCGCGCACCCACCGTGTGAAGCGACTCGAGCGTGGCGGTGTAGGAGGCGGTGAACCGCTCGTCGTCGACCAGGTCGCCGAACACCTCGCGGTTGGCGACGAAGGCGAGCGGGTCCTCGCGCTGCCGACCCGCAATGGCGGTCAGCGACTCCTTGAGCTGGTCGACGACCTCGATCGGCTCTCCCTGCTCGCCGATCCCTTCGGCGTAGCGAGCCCACGATGCGACGACAGCTGTGGAGAGCTCGATCTCCCCGCCCGCGGCCAGGTTGTGCCGGATCACCGGCAGCAGCCACTTCGGGATGCGGTCGGAGCTCTCGGCGCACAGCCGCGCGACGGTGTCCCGGACCTCCGGGTTGGAGAAGCGCTCGATGAGCTCATGCTTGTAGTGGTCGAGGTCGATGCCGGGGACCGGCTCCAGTGTCGGGGTCGCTTCGCGGTCCATGTACGCGAGCAGGAACGTGGCGAACAGCGGGTCCTGGCACGCCTCGTGGACCAGCCGGTATCCCGCGAGGTAGCCGAAGTAGCACAGCGCCTGGTGGCTGGCGTTGAGCAGGCGCAGCTTCATCAGCTCGTACGGCTCCACGTCCGCGACGACCTGCACCCCCACCTCCTGGAACGCCGGCCGGTCGCCGGCGAAGCGGTCCTCCAGTGCCCACTGGGTGAACGGCTCGCAGACCACCGGCCACCGGTCCTCGATCCCGAACCGCTTCGCGAGCTCGGCGCGGTCCGCGTCGGTCGTGACGGGGGTGATCCGGTCCACCATCGAGTTGGGGAAGTGCATCTGCTCCCGAACGTAGTCGCCCAGCTCGGCGCTGCGCAGCGTGGCGAACGCGGCGAAGCTGCGCCGGGCGGCGTCGCCGTTGCCGGGGATGTTGTCGCAGGACATCACCGTGAACGGCGCCAGGTCCCGCTCCCGGCGGCGGTGCAGCGCCTCGGTGATCAGGCCGAACGACGTCTTGGGTGCGGCTCCCGGCTCGAGGTCGTGTACCACGTCGGGGTTCGACCGGTCGAACTCCCCTGTGACGGCGTTGACGTTGTAGCCGCCCTCGGTCACCGTGAGCGAGATGATCTGCACCGACGGGTCGGCCATCTTCTCGATGACCGCCTCCGGGTCGTCGGGGGCGAAGAGATAGTCCACGATCGAGCCGATGACTGCCGGCTCGGTCGTGCCGTCCGGGTGCTTGACGACCAGGGTGTACAGGCCGTCCTGGGCGACCAACGCGTCCCTCATCCGCTGGTCGGCGGGCATGACGCCGACCCCGCAGATCCCCCACTGCATCGCACCGCCCTTGTTCAGCAGCCGGTCGACGTACATCGCCTCGTGTGCCCGGTGGAAGCCGCCCACGCCGAAGTGGACGATGCCCGCCCGGACCGCGCTGCGGTCATACGTCGGGCCCGGGACGCCGTTCGGCAGGGAGGAGAGGGTGGCGTTGCTGAGCGAGGTGAGGGGTCGGCCCCCGCCCGCACTCATCTACTTCACCGCCCCCAGGGACAGACCCTGGACCAGCTTGTCCTGCGCGGCGAAACCGGCGATCAGCACCGGCAGCGAGACCGCCATGGCCGCAGCGCACACCTTGGCCAGGAACAGCCCCTGGCTCGTGACGAAGCTGGTCAGGAACACCGGCGACGTGGCGGAGCGGACACCGGTGAGCACGCGGGCGAACAGCATCTCGTTCCAGCTGAAGATGAAGCAGATCAGCGAGGTGGCGGCGATACCGGGCGCGGACATCGGGATGATGATCTTGCGGAACGTCATGATCAGCCCGGCGCCGTCGATGGTGGCCGCCTCGAGGATCGCGATGGGGATCTCGGCCAGGAACGAGCGCATCATCCACACCGCGATCGGCAGGTTGAGGGACGTGTACAGCACGGCCATCAGGTTGATGTTGTCCAGCAGGTGCAGGTTCTGCGCGATCAGGTAGATCGGGAGCAGCCCCGCGATCGCGGGGAGCATCTTGGTCGACAGGAAGAAGAACATCACGTCCGACCACTTGCGGACCGGCTTGATCGACAGCGCGTACGCCGCAGGGATGGCCAGTAGCAGCACCAGGATCGTGGCGCCGATGCTCGCGGTGGCGGAGTTGATCAACGGTGGCAACGGGCTGGCGCCGGAGCTGGCGCCGAAGAACTCCCGGTATCCCGACAGCGTCAGCGGAGCGAGGATGGACGGCGGGTTCGTGGCGGCGTCCTGCTCGCTGTGCAGGGAGGTCAGGACCATCCACGCGACAGGCAGGAAGAACAGGATGGCCACGACCCACGTCAGCACCGTCAGGAAGACGCTGCTCCGGCTCTGCTTGCGGTATCGGGGCTTGAACGGCTGGCCCGTAGTCGGTTCGGCCGCGGTGATGGTGGTCATATCGATTCCTCCCGCAGCAGGCTGGACACCGTTCGCAGCGCGAACGTGGCGATGACGATCGTGCCGATGACCACGATGACGCCGGCAGCCGACGCGAGCCCGTAGTCGTGGGCTTGGTAGAAGGTCTCGTAGATGGTGTAGGGCAGGTTCGCAGTGCCCAGGCCACCGGAGGTGATGGTGAACACCGAGTCGAAGTTCTGCACGATGTAGATCGAGCCGAGCAGCCCAGCGAGCTCGAGGTACTGCCGCATGTACGGCAGCGTCATGAACCGGAAGATCTGCAGCGGACTGGCCCCGTCGACCTGCGCCGCCTCGATGACCTCGAGCGGTCTGCCCTGTAGCCCGGCCAGCAGGATCAGCATCATGAACGGGGTCCACTGCCAGATCAGCGAGGCCATGATGGCCAGCTTGGGGGTGTTGCTGATCCAGTCCGGCTGTGGGGGGTTGCTGGACCCGAACAGCTTCCAGATCGCGCTGAGGGTTCCGTTGAACAACCCGTAGGTGGGGTTGAACAGCGCGTGCTTCCACAGCAGCGCAGCGGCGACGGGCACGATCAGGAACGGGGCGATGAGGATCGTCCGCACGATCCCTCGGCCGCGGAACGTCCGGTCGAGCAGCAGCGCCAGGCACAGCCCGAACACCAACGACACCAGCACGATCGTCACCGTGAACACGATCGTGGTCAGGATCGACGAGCGGAGGACCGGGTCGGTGAAGGCGGTCTTGAAGTTCGCGATCCCGGCGAAGCCGCGGTCGTTCGGATAGAGCGCATTCCAGTTCATGAACGAGATGATCAGCGTCGCCACGAAGGGCAGCTGGGTGACGACGATCATGAAGATCAGGGCTGGGAGCAGCGGCGCCCGCGTCGCCCAGTCCTTGGCTGTGCCGAACCGGCTGGACCGGGGCCGCGGCGGAGCCTTGAGTGCCTCGCTGGGACCGCCCTCGTCCGTGGTCAGGGTGCTGCCGACTGCGCTCATCCCATTCCTCCCGTGCGCTCTGGCTCGCCAGGCTGTTCAGTTCAGGTCACTGCGGGGTGCCGCACTTGCGGCTCCGTGTATGCCCGGAGCGCCACCGGCCGGTGCCAAGGCATCCGGCCGGTGGCGTCACGTCACGTGTGTCGGGTCACTTGCCCTTGTACTTCGCGGCGACCTTCTCCGCGGCCGCCTGCCCCGCGGCAAGCGCTGCCGGCACGGTCATCTTGCCCGCGATCGCGGAGCTCATGCTCTGCGAGACGGTGGTGCCGACCGCGGAGAACTCCGGGATGTCGACGAACTGGATGCCGATCGTTGGCCGAGGCTGCACTCCCGGGTTCTTCGGGTCGGCACCCTCGATCGATGTCTTGGTCGGCTCGCCGAAGGACTTGGCCACCTTCAGGTAGTCGGGGTTGGCGTAGGTCGAGGCCCGCTTCCCCGCCGGGACCAGCGCCCAGCCGACCTGCTTGCCGACGAGGTTCTCGTAGTCCTTGCTCGACGCCCAGGCGATGAACTTGGCGGCTGCGTCCTGGTTCTTGCTCGCCTTCTGAATGCCCCATGCCCAGGTGTACAGCCATCCCGAGGACTTGGTCTTGACGACCGGAGCTGGTGCATAGCCCAGCTTGCCCTTGACCGGCGACTGCGGGCCTTCGAGCGAGTCGGCGGCGGACGTGGCGTCATACCACATCGCCACCTTGCCCTGCTCCATGTTGTTCAGGCACTCGGCGAACCCGGCCTGAGGGGCTCCCGCCTCACCGTGGGCACGTACCAGGTTGACGTAGAAGTTGGTCGCCTCGGTCGTCGCGGGAGAGGTCAGCAGCGTGTTCCAGCTCTTGTCCCACCACCCGCCGCCGAACGTGTTCCAGACCGTCGTGAGGGGGGCCATGACCTGACCCCAGCCTGGCTGGCCACGAAGGCAGATGCCCTTCATTCCCGGCTGCGCGCCGTCCAGCTTGGCAGCGATGTCGGCGACCTGCTGCCAGGTCGGCTTGGCCGGCATCGTGATCCCCTTGGCCTTGAGGACGTCCTTGCGGTACATCAGGAAGGAGGACTCGCCGTAGAACGGCTCACCGTAGAGCTTGCCGTCGTCGGCGGTCAGCGACACCGTCATCGGCTTCAGGATGTCGGCCTGGTCGAAGGCAGGGTCCTTGGCCACCGTGTCGTCCAGCGGTGCGAGCCACTTGTTCTTGGCATAGAAGGGGATCTCGTAGTTGCTCACCGAGGCCACGTCGTACTGGCCCGCCTGCGAAGAGAACTCCTGGCTGATCTTGTCGCGGACGTCGTTCTCTGGCAGCACGGTGTAGTTGACCGCGATGCCCGTCTTCTTGGTGAAGTTGGCGGCGGTGAGCTTCTGCAGCACCAGCATCTGCGGGTTGTTCACCATCAGCACGTTCACCGACTTGCCACCACCACCACCGCCACCGCCGCTGCCGCTGGAGCTGCCGCCCCCGCCACCGCCACCACCGGCTCCAGCGCACCCGGCCACCAGTGCCGCCACGACTCCCGCGCTGCACACCAGCGCCGCCGACCTGCCCGACCGGGCTTCTCGCCTCGTTGTTCCGCGAATCACGCGAATCCCTCCTCCGGGCCTGCGCCCATGACACCGTCTGAGCGCACGCCGCTCATCCCGCTGAGAGTCCACGTAGACCGCTGCGGCTGTCAAGGGACGTTGCGAACTCGAGATAACAATGCTCATATGAGCATAGGGCGATACGATGCAGCAGCGTCCTCAGCGGCGTGGCCCGGCGGGCATGAGGAGGCAGACGTGGTCGCAGGCTCTCGACTGGGCTCGTCCAGCGCCGTGCTCATCGCCACCGTCGCTCGTCGCTACTACCTGGAGGGCAAGACCAAGATCGAGATTGCCGGCGAGTTCAATCTGAGCCGGTTCAAGGTTGCGCGGCTGATCGAGTCCGCTCGGGCCAGCGGCATGGTCCGCATCCAGCTCGACTACCACGGCGAGGTCGACGTCGACCTGTCCAGCCAGCTCCAGGCGGCGTACAGCCTGCGTCACTGCGTCGTCCTCGACGACGAGGGTGTCGACCCGCGGGATCTTCGCCATCAGCTCGGCCGCACGGCAGGTGAGCTGCTCACCGAGATCGTCGAGGTCACCGACGTCCTCGGTCTGGCATGGGCGAGGAGCCTGATGGAGATGCGGCACTGGCTGGTCGGCCTGCCGGCCTGCACGGTGGTGCAGCTGACCGGCGCGCTGTCCCGCCCGGATGTCGACGGCAGCTCGATCGACCTGGTCCGCGACGTCGCCCGGATCGGGGGCGGCCCGGCCTACTTCTTCCACGCGCCGATGATCGTGCCGGACGCGGCCACCGCCCAGGCACTGTGCACCCAGCCGGAGGTGGCCCGGGCGATAGCCCGGTTCCCGTCGGTGACCAAGGCCGTGGTCGGCGTCGGTGCGTGGCAGCCCCGCTACTCCACGGTGGTCGACGCGCTCGCGGATGACGAGTGGCGGGAGATGTACGCGCAGGGAGTTCGAGCCGACCTCTCGGGGGTTCTGATCGACAAGGACGGCGCCGAGGTGAGGACCGGCCTGACGCCCCGGACCGTCGGCATCAACGCGACGCAGCTGCGCGCCATACCGGAGGTCATCGGCATCGTGTACGACGCGGTCAAGGCCCCCGCTGCCCGGGCTGGCATCGTTGGTGGTTACCTCAGTGGTGTCGTGACGCACACCGGCCTCGCGCGCGAGCTCCTGGCCATCAGGTGAGGCCACCGACCTGGTGAACGGGGGAGGGAAGCCCGTGGGTGCTGCCGGTCGCAGCCGGGACTTTGGCGACCAGAACGCCACCTCCGGCCCCGTCACGGCCGACGAGCCGGAGGTGCCGCTGCGCGGGGGCCTGACCAACGCTGGCAAGGTCGTGCGCAAGGGAGAGACCGTCCGCCGTCCTGCGCGACCGACCAGCCCCGCGACGCACGCTCTGCTGCGCCACCTCGAGCAGGTGGGCTTCGACGGGGCCCCCCGCTTCCTGCGGCTGGACAAGCGGGGCCGCGAGGTGCACACCTACATCCACGGTGAGGCGGCCATCGCCCCGCTGCCGGCCTGGGCGGTGACGGACTCGGCCCTGGTCAGCGTCGCGGAGCTGCTGCGGCGCTACCACGACGCGCAGGCCGGGTTCGACCCCTCCCCGTACCGGTGGCCGCTGGCCGCCCCCGAGCGCTTCGGCCACACGCTGGTCAGCCACAACGACCCGTGCCCGGACAACATCGTGTTCCGCGACGGCCGGGCTGTGGCGCTGATCGACTTCGACCTGGCCAGCCCGGGCTCACGGCGCTGGGACGTCGCGTGCGCCGCGCGGATGTGGTCGCCGCTGATGGACCCCCACGACGTGCCGGACAGCCGCCACGGGCGAGCACTGCAGCGGCTGCGGCTGTTCCTCGATGCCTACGGCCTGCCAGCCCGCGAGCGGGAGGGCTTCGCCGAGGTGGTCCTGGTCGCCTACGACTGGTGCTATGACCTGGTGCGCCGACAGGTGGCGCAGGGTCACCCGAGCTTCGTGCCGTACTGGGCCGGTGGGGGTGCGGCGCGAGTCGACCGTGGGATGGCCTGGATCGAGGCCCAGCGCCGCTGGATCGAGTCGGCGGCGACGGGGCCGGCGTGACCCGGACGGCCCGCGGCGCGCACCGGCGCCCAGGCCCGGCGTCGGGGCGAGGCCGGCATTGTGCCAGGGGCCAGCAGCGGCCACAATGCTCCGCGGGGCACGGATGTGCCGCACCTGCTCATCTGAGCGTTGGAGAGGCAAGGATATGGCGGCTGGAACGATGCGGGTCAGCGTGCTGCGCACACAGGGGGTCGTGGACGTCGAGGAGCGGCCGATGCCGGAGCCGGGACCCGGTGAGGTCCTCGTCCGCATCGGGTCCGTGGGAGTCTGCGGCTCGGACGTCCACTACTTCGAGCACGGCCGGATCGGGCCCTATGTCGTGGACCGCCCGCTCGTGCTCGGCCACGAGGCGGGAGGCGTCGTGGCGGCGGTCGGCGAGGGCGTTGAGTCGCTGCGGGAGGGTCAGCGAGTGTCGATCGAGCCCGGGGTGCCGTGCCGCTCCTGCTCGCAGTGCCTGGCCGGGCGCTACAACCTCTGCCCGAACGTCGAGTTCTTCGCCACCCCTCCCTACGACGGCGCCTTCGCCGAGTTCGTCGTCATGCCGGCCGCGTTCGTCTACGTCATCCCCGACAGCATCAGCGACGACGCGGCGGGCCTGCTCGAGCCGCTGTCGGTCGGGGTCTGGGCCTGCCGGCGTGCCGGGGTCGACCCGGACAGCAGGGTGCTGGTCACCGGCGCCGGGCCGATCGGGCTGATCGCCGCCCAGGCTGCTCGCGCCTACGGCGCACCGGAGGTCATGGTCACCGACGTCAACCCGCACCGACTCGCCCTGGCCCGCAGGCTCGGGCTGGCCGCCGTCGACGTCAGCGAGACGCCGGTGGCCGACACCGGCTTCGAGGCCGACGTGCTCCTGGAGTGCTCCGGCAACACCAGGGCCACCTGGGATGCGGTCAGCACGCTGGCGCGCGCAGGGCGCGTCGTCCTGGTCGGCATGGGCGGCGACGAGGTGGTGCTGCCCCTGTCCTACGTCCAGGACCGCGAGCTGGTGATCACCGGCGCCTTCCGGTATGCCAACACCTGGCCCACCGCCATCGCCCTTGCCGCATCGGGGCGGGTGAACCTCGACGCGATGGTGACCGGACACTACGGTCTGGACCAGGTGGAGGAGGCGCTGACCGCAGCTCGACGCGACGCGACGACGATCAAGGCGATGGTCCGCCCGGCCGGGTGAGCGACGGGCTCGGCGCCTCCGCGTCACCGCGCCTCCCTCGCAGCTAGCCGCTGCTGCTCTGCCGCACCTGCAGCGTGTGGCCCACGATGATCTCCTCGGACGGGCTGCGGACACCTTCGTTGAGGCGCAGGGCGAGCCGCTGGACGGCGCACTGGGCGATCGCCTGCTTGTCCGGTGAGACCGTGCTGAGCGTCGGGGTGCTGTATCGGCCCTCCTCGATGTCGTCGAAGCCGACGACCGCGATGTCGTCGGGCACCCGCACGCCAGAGTCGGCCAAGGCCCGCATCGCACCCAGCGCGAGCAGGTCGTTGAGACAGAAGATGGCATCCGGCGGTCGGTCGAGGTGGAGCAGACGCCGAGCGCCGGCGAGGCCGGGGCCACGCCGCCACTGCCGCGCCTCCGTGACCAGCGCGTGCTCGTACCTCAGGCCCCAGGCCGAGAGGGCATGGCGATAACCCTGGATCCGCAGTCGCGCGGTGTGGCCGTAGGGGGGCCGCTGAGCGCCGATCACCGCGATCCGGGAGCGGCCTGCTGCGATCAGGTGGGCGGTGACCTCCTGCGCGGCGGCCCGGTTGTCGATGGCGACGTGGTCGGCCGGCCCGGAGCCGAGCCGTTCGCCGAGCAGCACCATCGGAGTGGCGGAGATCCGCTCGGCGACATCCCTCTCGCTCAGCGCGAGCGGGCTCAGAATGGCTCCGTCGATCAGGTGCTCACGGATGCCCGAAGCGACGCTTCGTTCGCGAGCGTGAAGGCCTCCGGTCTCGTCGACCAGCACGGTCCAGCCGTTCGCCACTGCGGCATGCACGACGTGATGGGCCAGCTCGGCGAAGTACGGCGCGTCGAGCTCCGGCACGGCGAGTGCGATGACGCCCGAACGCCCGTTGCGGAGCCGTCGCGCCACCACGTTGGGCAGGTAGCCGAGGTCCGCGATGGCCTGTTGCACCCGGCTCCGGGTCTCGGCGCGCACGAAGGGGTAGTCGTTGACCACGTTGGAGACGGTCTTGACCGAGACACCCGCGACGGCGGCGACATCTTTCAGCCGCGCGGGGGCGCTTCCGCTGCTCACGTTGGTGGACCGTACCAAGGCCGCACCCCCTTGGATCACAGTGGTGTAACGAGCACTTTACAATCCCATTGCAGCGTTGTAGACACAACGGCAGCACGCTCCACGAACTGACTCCGACGATAGGCAGGCCTTCATGTCCAGCAGCTCCCCCAGTCCTCTGTCCCGGCGGAACTTCCTCGAGCTCGGCGGCCTGACAGGTGCCGGACTGGCCCTGGCTGCGTGCGGCGGCGGCAGCTCTCCCGGAGCCGCACAGCCACAAGCCTCGGACACCGGTCCCGGCGGGACGAGCTACACCGGGCCCGCAGTGGAGCTCGCCTTCTGGAACGGGCTGACCGGGGGTGACGGCGACGTCATCAAGAAGATGGTGAGCGAGTTCAACGCGCAGGCCAAGAACGTCAAGGTCAAGATGAACATCTACCAGTGGGCGGACCTGTTCCAGAAGCTGCCCGCCGCCGTGACGACCGGTCGGGGGCCCGACGTCGGCATCCTGCACGCCGACGACATCCCCACGAACGCGGCGCGGCAGATCATCGTGCCGGTCGACAAGGTGGTCCAGGCGCTCAAGTTCACCGAGTCCGACTTCTCGCCGGTGGTGTGGCAGGGCGGGATCTACAAGGGCAAGCGCTACGGCATCCCGTTCGACATCCACCCCCTGGCGATGTACTGGAACAAGAAGCTGATGTCGCAGGCCGGCCTCGACCCCGAGAAGCCGCCGATGAACAAGGACGACTTCATGGCCGCCCTCAAGGAGCTCAAGGGCAAGGGGATCCAGGGGCACTGGGTCACCCCGTTCCAGTTCACGGGGGGTTTCGAGTTCCAGTCGCTGCTGTGGCAGTACGGCGGCGACACGTTCGACAAGGGCCTGACAAAGGCCACCTTCGACTCCGACGCCGGGGTGCAGGCGCTGCAGTGGATGGTGGACGTCATCAACCAGGGATACAGCCCCAAGAACGTCGGACAGGACGCCGACTACATCGCGTTCAAGAACAACAAGAACGCGTTCAACTGGAACGGCATCTGGCAGATCAACGACCTGAAGGCGACCAAGCTGGAGTGGGGCGTCGGCCCGGTTCCCCAGATCGGGACCCAGAAGGGTGTCTGGGGCAACTCCCACCAGTTCGTGCAGCTGCGCCAGCTCCGCCCGGACAAGAACAAGGTCGACGCCGCCCGCTACTTCATCAACTACATGAGCCAGCGGTCGGCTGAGTGGGCAACCAGCGGCAAGATCCCCGCGCGCAAGAGCGTCGCAACCAGCGCGGAGTTCAAGAAGCTCAAGGAGGAGTATGCGCTCGCTCCCGAGGCGGCGTACGTCCACTTCCCGCCTGCGGTGCCCGGCATCGGCGACGCCCTGGCCGAGATGTACAACGCGGTCAACAAGGGGGTGCTGCTCAAGGCGTCCCCGAAGGAGGCGCTGAGCGCCGGCGCCAAGAAGGCCACCCAGGTGCTCCAGGACAACAAGAAGAAGTACGGCGCGTAGCGCATGACCGCGCAGACCACCCAGACCGGTGCTGCTCTTGCGCCCGCCGCCGCAGCGGCGGGCGGGCGCAGGAACAGGCGCGGGCGTTACGGGAGCGGGCTGGTCGCCTACCTCTTCCTGGCGCCGTACCTCATCCTGTTCGTCGGCTTCATCCTGCTCCCGGCGGTCTACGGCATCTGGATCAGCCTGCATAACTATGACTTCGCGCTGCCCGAGAAGCCGTGGGTGGGCCTGGCCAACTACGTCAACCTGTTCACCCCCAGCTCGCGGGACTTCGGCAACTTCTGGCAGAGCATGGGCGCCACCGCCATCTTCACCGTGCTCAGCGTGCCCTGCCTCGTCGTGATGCCGCTGGGCGTGGCCGTCCTGCTCAACCGCAAGTTCCCGGGACGCACGTTCTTCCGCGGGATCTTCTTCCTGCCCTACGTGCTTGGTGTGGCGGTGATCGGCCTGCTGTTCCGCTACATGCTGGACGCGAACATCGGCGTGGTGAACTACTTCCTGGGAGCGCTCGGCCTCGGTCGGGCCATCCCGTGGACGAACGGGCTCCCCTGGGCCTGGATCAGCCTGGTCGGAATGACGGTCTGGTGGACCCTGGGGTTCAACGCCGTGATCTACCTGGCCGGCCTGCAGGACATCTCCCCCGAGCTCTACGAGGCCGCCCGGATGGACGGCGCCAACAGGTGGCAGCAGTTCCGGCACGTGACCCTCCCGGGGCTGCGTCCGGTGCTCGTCTTCGTCATCACGGTGACGATCCTCGCGTCCGCCAACATGTTCGGGCAGTCCTACATCCTGACCAAGGGAGGACCGGGCACCTCCACCCGCACCGTGATCGGGTACATCGCCGACGAGGGCCTGCGCAGCTTCCGGATGGGCTCGGCAGCGGCGATGAGCTACATCCTGGCCCTTGTCCTGCTCGGCATCAGCCTGATCAACTTCCGCCTTCTCCGGGACAAGGACGACGTGCGATGACCACGACCGCGGACACCACCGACCCCGTCCTCGCCCAGCCCGCCGGCGGCAAATCCACGGCGTCCGGACCGCGCATGTCTCCCATGAGCAAGGCGAGCTTCGCCATCGTCCTGGCGCTGCTCACCGTCGTGTTCGTCGGCCCGCTGCTGTGGATGTTCCTCACCTCGTTCAAGACCGTTGAAGGGGCTACGTCGATACCACCGAGGTGGCTGCCCAGCCCTGCCACCACGGCCGGCTACAAGCCGCTGCTGAACACCACCAGCGAGACCCCGGTCATCAAGTGGTTCATCAACAGCATGATCGCCGGCGCCGCCAACGCCGTACTGGTGACCGCCACCGCTGCGCTGGCGGCGTACGCCCTGGCGCGGCTGGACTTCCCGGGCAAGAAGATCGTCTTCGCCGCGATCATCAGCACCCTGTTCATCCCCGGCTTCCTGTTCCTCATCCCGAACTACATCATCGTCAGCAAGCTCGGCTGGTTGGACACGTTGTGGGCGCTCATCGTCCCGAGCGCAGGCGGCGCGTTCGGCGTCTTCTTCCTGAGGCAGTTCTTCCTGGGCCTGCCCGGCGAGATCGAGGAGGCCGCGTCGATCGACGGCGCCAACCGCTGGCAGACCTTCACCAAGATCGTGCTGCCGCTCTCCAAGCCCGGCCTGTCGACCCTTCTGGTGCTGTCGTTTCTCACCAACTACAACGACTTCCTGTGGCCGGTGTTCGTCTTGTTCAGCCCGGCGAACCTGACGCTTCCGGCCGGACTGTCCATCCTGCAGGGCGCCTTCACGATCAACTACCCGGTCGTCATGGCCGGCGCCGTGATCGCCAGCGTCCCCGCCATCGTCCTGTTCATCCTCGCCCAGCGCTCGCTGGTCGAGGGCGTCTCGCGGAGCGGCCTGAAAGGTTGACCCGAGGCCCGCTCGCACGGCTGGGAGCGGTGCTCGCGACCGTGCTCCTTGCTGGTTGCTCCGGCACGCAGGCGACGAACCCCGGCGCCGGCCGGACCAGCGGTAGCGGTAGCAGCACCAGCGCAGCGTCCAGCAGCGACGGACGGACGTTCACCAACCCCGTCCTCGGGCAGGGCGCCGACCCGTTCGTCACGGTCGTCAAGGGCCGCTACTACTACGTCCAGTCGGCCTCCGGAGGCAACGGGGTGAGCCTGCGCTCATCGACCTCGCTGGCGACTCTCGGGGACGCTCCGGAGCGGAAGATCTTCACAGGGGGCGGTACTGCGCCCTGCTGCGAGTACTGGGCCCCGGAGCTGCACCGGATCGGGGCCTCCTGGTACGTCTACGTCGCGGCCGACGACGGTGACAACGCCCACCACCGCACCTACGTGCTGAAGGCTGCGGCGATCACCGGGCCCTACGCGTTCGCCGGAGAGCTGAGGCTCCCCGCCAACCGGTGGGCGATCGACGCGACGATCCTGCCGGCGACTCACGGGGCGCCGTATGTCCTGTGGTCCGGCTGGCCAGGTGCCGCCAACGGCGAGCAGGACATCTACATCTCCAGGCTGGCGACTCCGACGAGGACCACCGGCCCTCGCGTCCGGCTCTCCCGTCCCCAGTTCGGCTGGGAACAGCATGCGGGCACGGTCGGGGTGGAGGTCAACGAGGGCCCGGCGGTCCTGAAGCGCGGCGGCAAGATCTACGTCACCTACTCCGGATCGGGCTGCTGGACACCGGACTACGCGCTTGGTCTGCTGAGCGCCAACGCGTCGAGCAACCTGCTGGACCCGTCGTCCTGGCACAAGTCGGTCAACCCGGTCTTCCATGGCGGCTCGGCCAGCGGGGAGTACGGCACCGGCCACAACTCCTTCTTCACCTCTCCCGACGGACGGCAGACCTGGATCGTCTACCACGCGGTCACCACCGCCGGTGGCAGCTGTGGTGCCGACCGGCAGGTCTACGCCCAGCCGATCACCTTCGCTGCAGACGGCTCGCCGCAGCTCGGCACGCCCTCAGGTGAGCACAAGCGGCTGCCGCTTCCCTCGGGCGACCCGGGCCACTGACCCATGACGTGCGACACGCTCGGGACGGCGGGCCGCTAGGGTGCGGTACCTGCCGACCCGACAAGCGCGGAGGACCCGATGGCCAGCCTGATCGACGCCGTGGCGGCCGCGCCGGTGATCGCGATCCTGCGCGCCGCCGGCGCGGAGCGGTTCGCGGATATCACTGACACCCTGTACGACGCCGGCGTCCGTGCCGTCGAGTTCAGCCTCACCACCCCCGGCGCGCTCCCGGCGATCAGCGCATGTGTCGGACGCAGAGAGGGCCTGGCCATCGGCGCAGGGACGGTGCTGCGCCCATCGGACGTGCAGGACGCCGTGGCTGCCGGCGCGGAGTACCTCGTCGCTCCTCTCATGGCGAAGGACACGATCACCGAGGCGATGCGGCTGGATGTGCCGATCCTGGCCGACGCCTTCAGCCCTACCGAGATATTCACGGCGTGGGTCAGCGGATCGTTCATGGTGAAGGTCTTCCCGGCAACTGGCGGCCCGGCGTACATCAAGGCGGTGGGCGAGCCCCTCCCAGGCATCCCGCTGGTGCCGACAGGTGGCGTGAGCCTCGCGGACGCGCCGGAGTTCATGCGAGCCGGCGCCGCCGCGCTGGGCATGGGCGGCTCGCTGCTCGGCGACGTGCTCGACACCGGCGACCTCACCGCGCTGCACACCCGGGCGGTCGACCTGGTGGAGCGTCTCCGGCCGTGGGCGGGGGGCTGGTGGACCTCCTGACGCTCGGCGAGACGATGGGCCTGTACGCGGCGACGGGCACTGGCCCGCTGCGGGTTGGCGGGACAAGCACGTTCTCGTTCGCGGGAGCCGAGAGCAACGTGGCGGTGGGGATGAGCCGGCTGGGCCACGACTGCACCTGGCTCGGGCGGCTGGGCGACGACCCGGTCGGCCATGCCGTCCGTGAGGCGATGCGCGCCGAGTCCGTCGACGTGTCGCGCGTCGTCATGGAGCCGGGCGCCCCCACCGCCCTGCTGGTACGCGAGCTCCGCACCAGGGACCGCGCTCGGGTCTCCTACCACCGTCGACACGCCGCAGGGTCGCTGCTCGGGCCGGAAGATGTCGCTGCCGAGCTCGTGCGCTCGGCCCGGCTGCTGCACGTCACCGGCATCACGCCGGCTCTGAGCGAGAGCTGCGCTGCTGCGGTGCGGTTCGCCGTGGCCACCGCCCAGGAGGCGGGCGTGACGGTGTCCTTCGACGTCAACTACCGGTCCCTGCTGTGGTCGCCCTCGCAGGCGGCCAGGGCGCTGGCATACCTGGTCGAGGCGGCCGACATCGTCTTCGCCGGTCTGGACGAGGCGCTAGTGCTCCTCGAGGGGGATGGCGCCGCAGCGGAGCCGGAAGCGGTGGCCGCGCGGCTGGCCGGACTGACCGGCGGCGAGATCGTGCTCACGTTGGGAAGCTCCGGCGCGGTGGCCCTGGTCGACGGTGCCGTCCACCGGCAGCCCGCGGTGCCCGTCACGGCGATCGACACCGTCGGGGCCGGGGACGCGTTCGTCGCCGGCTACCTCAGCGCCTTCCTGGACGGTATGGACGTGGCCGGCAGACTGCAGCGCGGCTGCGTCTGCGGCGGCTTCGCGGTGTCGTGCCAGGGCGACTGGGAGGGCGCCCCACGGCTGGCCGAGCTGCCGCTGCTGGCCGGCGAGGACGTGTCCCGATGAGCACGCCGGGCGGGATGCGATGAAGGTCACCGGCCTGCAGACCTACCTGGTCCCCCCACGCTGGTGCTTCCTGAGGGTCGCCACTGACGAGGGCGTCGTCGGCTGGGGTGAGCCGGTAGTGGAGGGCCGTGCCCGCACCGTCGCCGCCGCCGTGAGCGAGCTGAGCGACTACCTGGTCGGCCAGGACCCGCTGCAGATCGAGCGGCACTGGCAGATCCTGACCAAGGGCGGCTTCTATCGCGGGGGGCCCGTCCTCTCCAGCGCCGTCGCCGGCATCGACCAGGCGCTGTGGGACATCGCCGGCAAGGTACACGGAGTGCCGGTACACGACCTGCTGGGTGGGGCGGTCCGCGACCGGGTGCGGGTCTACGGCTGGATCGGGGGCGACCGGCCGCTCGAAGTCGCCGACCAGGCGCTGGCCCGGCAGCAGGCAGGCCTGTCCGCGGTCAAGATGAACGCGTCGGCGGAGCTGCGCCACCTGGACACCGCCGGGTCGGTCACCGCGATCGTCGACCGGGTCGCGGCCGTACGTGAGGCCTGTGGCCCCGAGCTCGACATCGCCATCGACTTCCACGGCCGGCTGACACTGCCGATGGCGAGGCGGGTGCTCCCGCTGCTCGAACCGTATCTGCCGCTCTTCGTGGAAGAGCCGGTCGTGCCGGAGCTGACCGATCACCTGGCGAGGATCTGTGACTCCACCTCGATCCCCATCGCCACCGGGGAGCGGCTGTACTCGCGATGGGACTTCGCGGCTGCCTTCGCCGCGGGGATAGCGGTGGCCCAGCCGGACGTCTCGCACGCCGGCGGCATCTCCGAGACACGGCGGATCGCCACGGCCGCCGAGGCGCACGACGTCGCGCTCGCCCCACACTGCCCGCTGGGACCGATCGCGCTGGCTGCGTGCCTGCAGGTGGACCTGGTCAGCGCCAACGCCCTGATCCAGGAGCAGAGCATCGGCATCCACTACAACGAGGGCTACGACGTCCTCGACTATCTCCTCGACGTGTCGGTGCTGGACTTCCCCGGCGGGTACATCGATCGGCTGACCGGACCTGGCCTGGGCATCGAGGTCGATGAGGCGGCGGTGGCTCGAGCCGCCGAGATCGGCCACTCGTGGCGCAACCCAAGGTTCGCGCGGGACGACGGCTCCTTCACCGAGTGGTAGCCCCGGGCGTGGCGGCGAGGTGGTAGCAGGGAGCCGGCGCACGGACTGCGGAACAGGGCGCCCAGGGTCGGTGCAGGATACGGGCTCGGTTGAGGGAGAGCGCCCGCGCCGCCCAGCCCCTAGCATGGCGCATGAGGTACATATCGGACATGACCGGCGCTCCCAGCGTCAGGAATCCCAGCGCGAGCCCACCACGCTCCCCACCCACCAGGCACGTGGAAGGACACACCATGGCTGTCTCGAGGACACACCGGCGTCGATCCGGACGCACCCGCCGCCTCACCGCGCTCGCGGCCGCCGGCGCCGTCGTGGCTCTGGCCGGCACTGCCGTGAAGCCGGAGGCGACGGCAGCCGCCGCCGGTGCGACCGACACCAGCAGCGACCCAGTGGTCGTCGCGGCCGGCGACATCTCCACACGGACCCTGCTGGGCGGCAACCTGCTCACGTCCGACGTGGTCCGCTCCCTCAACCCCGACGCGGTCGTCACGATGGGGGACAACCAGTACCCCGACGGCTCGCTGCGGGACTTCAACACCTACTACGACGCGACGTGGGGGCGCTTCAAGTCCATCACGCATCCCTCCCCAGGACACCACGAGTACTACACGGACCCGGGCGCCACGGGATACTTCGGCTACTTCGGCGCGGCGGCCAACCCCCGCAACCCCGGCTGCAACAGCGACTGCTCCGGCTACTACAGCTGGGACATCGGCACGTGGCACATGGTCGCGCTCAACACCAACGGCGACGACTGTGGCTACGTCGCGTGTGACGCGAGCTCTGCACAGGTGGCCTGGCTCAAGGCGGACCTGGCCCGTAGCAGTCAGCCGTGTGTTGCCGCCTACTTCGCCGACCCGCGGTGGTCCTCCGGGACCAAGCACGGCAACAACCCGTCCCTGGGCCCGATCTGGGACGCGCTGTATGCCGCCGGCGCCGACGTCGTGCTGAACGGCCACGAGCACCTCTACGAGAGGTTCGCCAAGCAGGCACCGTCCGGCCAGGCCTCGGACCGCGGTGTCCGACAGTTCACCATCGGCACCGGCGGCAACGGTGCTCTGTACGACCTCGGGAACATCCTGCCGAACAGCCAGGCCCAGAACAACAACAGCCGCGGGGTGCTGCGCCTGGCGCTCCACGACGGCTCCTACGGCTGGAGCTTCGAGCCGGCGCTGGGCGACACCTTCCGGGACTCCGGCGCGGACACCTGCAACCCCAAGGGGGGAGCCGGGGTCTGATGTCCGTGGCTACGGTTGCTGTCCGCGTGGCAACGGGATCCGGTTGCACCTAGCCTCTGCCCTGGCCGACGCGACGTCGGCACAGGCGTCGGGGCGGGGGAGGTGACATCCTGCGTCTTCGGCTGGGAGGATTCAGTCGTGCCGCCAGAGTCCCGCATGATCTCCCTGGGCTTCGGCAAGTTCGCGCGTGCGGACCGGATCTTCGCGCTGGAGCCTCTGCTGGGCGAGGAACGCGGCGATGGTCGCCGGACGAAGGTGTGGGTCGAAGGGATCGCTGACCCGTTCGTCGCGTCGCGCACCCAGGCGACCATCCTGCGTGACATGGGCCAAGACGCCGCTGCGGACGCACCGCTGGTGGAAGAGGCACTGGATCTGGCGTCGCGGCTGGCCGCCGCGGCTGACGCGGGTCGGGTGGACCTCAGCGACCTCGGGCGCCGTGCCCGCCGACTGCTGGCGACCACCACGCGCGACTGACCGACCAGCCGTGGCGCGGTAGCGGGCGACCCAGTCACGGTTGACCGCATCAGCCTGACGGTGATCTCTGGGCGTTGTCGTCTGTCCGGCCGGGATGCCGAGCCCGAGGAACCTCAGAACGCCTCGGGTGACGCCGGCCATGTCGTCGGTCAGCTCCTCGTAGCGCCAACGTGTGCGGGCGCACGTCGAACGCCGCGAACCAGTCCTGCCAGGCGGTGTTGTGCTCGTTGATGGTCCGGACACAGTGGCCGATGGCATCGGCATCGAACCAGGGCTCCACGCCGGGCGGCACCGCCACCTTGTCCATGGTTCCCCACATCACCCGAGCACCGAAAACGCCGTTGCTCGTCCTCCCCGCGGCGATGGCCGCACGCAGGTAACCGCCGTAGTCGAACGACCCATCCAGGTCACGCGCCAGCTGCCACCGCCCGGCCCACAGCTGCTCGTCCGGTAACCGGAAGTACGACTCGGGGACTCCCGCGACGCCAGTGGACTGCAACAGCCGGCACAACAAAGTGCTGCCCGTGCGAGGTGGGCCACAGATCAGGTAAGAGCGCCCGTGCGTTACCGTCGCCACGTCCGCCAGCGAAACACAACCGGAAGCCAGCGAGCCGACGACGCCCTCGGTTGGCTGGGCGGATTCAGCGGTAGCCCTTGGGCGGTCGAGCCCGATTCTGGAACACCTTCGAAGGCGAGGACTGACCCCCTCGGCCGCCGGGACCGACTGGGGCGCCATGGGAATGGTCTGGTGCCTTCGCGGACCGCGATACCGTTTCCCCTAGTGATGACATACCCGCGCGGTGGTTACTGTGCCGGGGCCGGAACACCGCGAGAGACGAGAACCCCTGTGAAGGTCACCATTGACGCCAACGAGCCGCTGGCCGACGCCCTCCGGGTGATCGGCGCGCTCTACAACGTGGAACTCGCCGAAGTCACAGGCACCCACGACGCGAGCCCGGGCCCCGAGACGTCGAATCGGCCGGCCCGCGCTACCACGGACAAGGCCGCACGACGCGCACCCGCCAAGAGATCCAAGACCTCGTCGGCGAGCAGGTCGCCCCGTGGCCGACGGTCCACCGGCGCCAACTCATCCGAGATTCGCGCCTGGGCCGTCGCCAACGGACACGCTGTCAGCGACCGCGGGACTCTGCCGAGCCGAATCAAGACCGGCTACGCCGAGGCTCACAAGGACTGACCAGCCGCCGACTCCTTGCCCAGCGCAGCGGCCCCATCGACAGCACTGCGGCCCCCGGCGGAGAGCCGCTGAGGACCTTGAAAGCCGGTTGGCTGAGTTCGCGCAGATGCGTGACCAGCTGATCGCTCGTTCCGACCGGGCGGCCGAGGACCATGTCTTCAACCGGGACCTCCGTCTGCGCCGGCCGGCTCCATTGGGCGGCAACACCACGCCCACCACCGCGCTGGCCGCCGGCGTCAGAGCGAGCACGAGTCGATGGCTGGTGGTCAGGGGCCGTCGCCGGATGCGGACCGGTCACCGGCTGCAGTCAGCTCCCTCTCCTCCTTGACGGTCTGACGGTGGCTGGTTGCGTGGACCTCGGCTGGCGTGGGTGGCGGGACCTCGTCGACGAAGTAGAAGCCGAACAGCCGATCACGCAGGCGACGCAGCGGGTGCAAGAGAGCGATGTAGTGACGTGAGGGTAGGTCTTGGTGCAGCTCACGGTCGACCAGCGGCCACCGTTCGTAGGCCCCCAACGGCTGGTGCAGCTCGAAGAACTTCCCATCGCCGGTAGCGACCAGGTCTCCGCTTTCGCGGCCGCGCAGCACCAGGTCACGGTCTCGTCGCTGCAGCGCCAGACAGATCCGCTTGGTGATCCAGAACGTCGCTGGGGGCGCGACGAACAGGAGCAGCCGCATGGTGTTCGTGATGTCGTTCAGGGACAGGTGGAGCTCGTAGGCGATGATGTCGTTGCCGCCGGCGAGCAACAGGACCAGGTAGAAGGACACCGCCATGACGCCGAGCCCGGTTCGGGTGGCAGCGTCCCGGGGACGGTTCAGCAGGTGGTGCTCACGTCGGTCCCCGGTCACCCACCGCTCGAGGAAGGGGTACAGCACGGCCACCGAGTACAGGGTCGGTATCAGCAGCACCCCGGGGATGAGAACGTTCAGGCTGAGGGTGTATCCGTGGGCGTGGATCTCCCACGACGGCATCAGGCGCAACGCCCCTTCGGCGAAGCCCATGTACCAGTCCGGCTGTGAACCAGCCGAGACGGCCGTGGGGGAATAAGGTCCGAACATCCAGATGGGGTTGATCGCGACCAGCGCGCCCAAGAGCGCGGTGACGCCGAAGACGATGAAGAAGAACCCGCCGGCCTTGGCTATGTACACCGGCATCAGGGGGAAGCCCACCACGTTGGAGTTGGTTCGCCCGGGCCCGGGGTACTGGGTGTGCTTCTGCACGAACACGAGCGTGATGTGGAGGACGAACAGGCCCACGATCAGCGCGGGGATCAGCAGCACGTGCACGATGAACAGCCGCGGGATGATGGCCTCACCGGGAAAGGGTCCTCCGAACACGGCGAACGCCAGGTAGGTCCCCATGACGGGGATGGACTGCATCAGCCCCTCCGCGATGCGCAGCCCGGTACCGGAGAGCAGGTCGTCCGGTAGGGAGTAACCGGCGAATCCCTCCACGATGGCCAGCAGCGACAAGGCGGTGCCGACGACCTAGTTGACTTCGCGGGGTTTGCGGAACGCTCCGGTGAAGAAGACCCGGAACATGTGGATCATGATCGCGCAGATGAACATCAGCGCGGACCAGTGGTGGATCTGCCTGATAAGCAACCCGCCGCGGACATCGAAGGAGATGTCCAGCGCCGATCTGTAGGCCTGGCTCATCTCGATGCCCTTGAGCGGCACGTAGGAGCCGTTGTACACGACTCGGCCGGCGCTGGGAACGAACCAGAAGGTCAAGAACGTGCCGGTGACGAGCAGGATCAACAGCGAGTACATCGCGATCTCACCGAGCATGAACGACCAGTGGTCCGGAAACACCTTCTTCAAGACCGATCGCAGGGGCTTCGCCAGCCCGGTACGCGCGTCGACCCAGTCGACCGCACCTTCCACGAGGCGGCCGACCATCAGCTGCTCAGCGGGTACGTGGTCAGGACGGGTGTCATGGTGATCCTCGTCAGGCGGCCTGGAACGGTTCGAGCGGCCGATGCGCGCTCTGCGATCACGCTCGTCGAAGCGCGCCGGGCGCACCACCCCACAAGGCCGGTGGGCTCCTGCGGAGAGACCGCAGTCCGGCCCCGGGAAGTCCGCGGGCGGCTTGCCGCTGGATGGACTGACCAAAACCTTGGGTTCGGTCGGCGCGCGAGCGGCCAGCTGCCAGACGCCGAGACTAGTAGAAGTGGCTGGTGTCCACGACGTTACGTAGTGGGCGTCCTTGTCGATAGCGCGCCAGGTTGTCGATGAACAGCTCGACCAGGCGGTCATTCTCGTTGAGTGAGAGAGCAGCGGTGTGGGGGCTGATCAGCACGTTGTCCATGGTCCACATCGGGTTATCCGATGGCAGCGGTTCAGTGGCGTAGACGTCGAGTGCCGCGCCGGCGAGCCGTCCGCGGCGCAGCGCATCGATGAGGGCGTCCTGGTCGATGGTGGTGCCGCGTCCGACGTTGACCAGGATCGCGTGCGCTGGGAGGGCGTGGATGAGGTCGGCGTTGAACAGGCCGTCAGTCTCGGGACTGGAGGGTAGAGCCAGGACTACGGCGTCGACCACGGGTACCAGTTCGGCCAGTTCCGCGGTGGAGTGGACTTCGTCGACGAACCGCAGGTCGTGGTCCCCCGGGGTGCGGCGGACGCCGATGGCGTACATCTCCAGCGCCCGGGCGCAGCGCGCTACTTCCCGTCCGATGTGACCAAGACCGACGATGAGCAGCCGCTGGCCTTGCAGCTCCCGGACCGGGTAGTGACCCCAGGTTCGTGAGCGCTGGTCCCGCAGGAGTCTGGGGAGGTCCTTGGTGAAGGCGAGGAGGCCCAGCATCGCCCACTCCGCCAGCTGGCTGGCGTGTATACCGGCGCTGCTGGTGAACGTGATCCGGTCCAACGTCACGGGATCCAGTCCGGCGTCGCGCACCTGCTGACCGGCACCGGCTGCGGTGCCCTGCACCCACCGCAAACGGGGGCTGCAGCCAGCCACCTGCCGTAGCCCTTTCGCGGTGTCGCCCGGGACGCCGAGCAGCACCTCGCTCCGCTTCACCCAGTCCTCGAAGCGGGCCTGGTCCTGGGGAGGTCGGCGGTAGCTCCGGTCTCCGGCGTGGTCGTTCGGGTAGCGGGGCGGGGGCAGCAGCTCCGGGTCGTAGAGCAGGTCGATACCGGGGACGCTGGACCGGATCCGCTCGGCGAGCTGCGGTTGAAGGGGGGTGGCCACCAGCACTGTCGTCCGGGTCTGTGAGGGGCGATCGGTCACGGGAGGTCATGTCCGTGGCTGCTGCCGGCGACCTGGTGCCTGAGGGTCGTGTGCTGGGTCCCCCGGACGCGGTGCTCCTTGACCAGGAACATCAGCAGCGCGGACAGCAAGAGGGCGACCGCCATGAAGGCGTAGGCGGCGCCGTTGCCGTATCCGCCTTGGAGCCAGCCCACCACGTACGCCCCGAGGAACCCCCCGACAGCGCCGGCGCTGTTGACCAGCGCCATCGCGGCGCCGGATACGTTTTGCGGCAGGAACTCCGGGATGAGCGCGAAGTAGGGGCCGTATGGGGCGTACATGCACCCACCGGCCAGGAGCAGCAGGAGGTAGGAGTACCAGTAGTGGCCGCTGCCCAGGAGGACGGACCCGGCGAACAGGACGGTTGCCGCGAGCAGGAAGGGCCAAACGAACCCGCGGCGGTTCCCGCTGCGGTCCGAGAAGCGGGAGGCGATGACCATCGCGACCGCGGCGACGGCGTACGGCGCAGCGGAGAGCAGCCCTACCAGGCCGATGCCGTTGTGCTGGGCGGTCTTGAGGATCGTCGGCAACCAGAAGACGAACCCGTACACACCGATGCTCCACAGCAGGTACTGCACTGACAGGACGATGACGTTGCGCGAGCTGAGCGCCGCGCGGTAGCCACCGGTGACCGGTGCGAGCTCCTGCTGTTCGGCCAGGAGCCGCTGTTCGATGTCGTCGCGCTCTTCGGCCCCGAGCCACCGTGCTTCGCTGGGTCGGTCAGCGACCATGGCACGGAACACGAACGCCCAGATGATCGCTGGAAAGCCCTCGATCACGAACATCAACCGCCAGCTGGTGGCCGCGATGAGATATCCGGAGACGGCGGACAGCCACATGACAGTGATGGGGTTACCGAGGATGAGGAACGTGTTGGCGCGGCCCCGCTCGGAGCGGCTGAACCAGTGGGTGAGGAAGATCAGCATGGCAGGAACGATGGCGGCCTCCACGACGCCGAGGCAGAAACGGTCAATCATCAACAGCCACACCCAGGTGATGACGCCTTGGGCGCTGGCGAAGACGCCCCAGGCGAGCACGCACCAGAAGATCAGCCGACCGACGCTCTTGTTCTCGGCGTAGTGCGCCGCTGGGATCTGGAAGATGAAGTAGCCTGCGAAGAACAGCGCGCCGAGCAGGGCCGACATCCCCGGAGTCAGGCCGAGGTCGTGCTTGAGGCCCCCGGCGACACCGATGGAGTAGTTGGAGCGGTCAAGATAGGCCAAGCTGTAGGTGATGAACACCAAGGGCACCAGCCGGCGCCACCGCTGGCTGGTCGGGTGGCTGGCTCGGGCCGCGTCTGCCGCGGGGGTGGTCGCAACGCCGGCTGGCGGGCCGGCCGGGGCCGAGCGCCGCACCTGAGGTGTGTCCATGCCCTTGTCCTACCGCCACGCCGGCTAGGCAGGCTAGGCCCCTGCGCCAGGACCGCGGTCAACTGCGACGACCTTTCGGGTTGCCCGCAGCTCGACGACGGTCTTGACGGCGGGTACGACGGGGATGACCGGTATGCCCTAGTCGGAACGGCGGCTGGTGGGCCGGATGCACAGCGCTGCGGCGGCATCTCGGTAACCGAGGTCACTGAGTGCCGTCACGGCCTCAGCAACGGAGGTGGTCAGCATCGGCATGTGTGCCTGGTCAATGACCGTCGCGGCTGAGTCGTGAAGAGCCGTGGCGACCCTGTCGCGCAGGCTCGTCCGCAGACGCGGAAGCAAGTTGGCCAGCGCACTGAGCGTCCGAGCCGTGGTCTGGTGCTGCCGGGACTCGTGCGCGGCTACGAGCAGGGCGAGCATCGCGTCCACAGTCCGCTCTTGGTCGTTGTCTGGGTACGTGATCCGTGGCCGAGCGTCCCCGTCCTCGCCGTGCTCTTCCTCCTGGGCGTGGCCGGGTTCGTCCGTGTCGACCCAGTGGATGATGAGCTCCCGTAGCGCGTCCAGGGCCTGACTGGCGATCTCGGGATTGTGTTTCGCCGACGAGGCCGAGGTCCACGCGATGTTCGCTAGCTGGTCGATGCCGGCCGAAGCGTCCAGATCGATGTCACGCTGCGGCGACAAGCTGACGGCGCCCAGAACTGCACCCTCGAGCGCCTGGGCGTGGATACTGTCGTCACCGCGGACGACCGCCACCACGTCGCCGGGAGCGACGAAGCAGCCCAAGGTGATCTCCAGATCCACCACCGACTCGGGGATCTGCTCTAGCTGCGCAGCGATCCGCTCGAGGTCGATCGCAATGACGTAGCCGCTCCCCGCGCTGACCAGTCGGGCCGTGGTGGTTCCGTCAGCGTGCCCGGGGCGCCGGGTGCCGCGTAGGAGCGGGCCTTGGCGCTCCCGGGCGGCCAGGGAATGCTGGCCGATCGCGCGAATGACATTGACCGGGCGCATCTGGTCCACCGTCGTGTAGATCAGCAGGATCAGCAGCAGAAGGGCAACGATGGTCAGCCCGATAGCCATGGTGGCTCCGAGCGTGGGTGGGGTGTTCTTCTGCACGGCAGCAAGTACCAGATATGAATACAGCGACAGCCCGACGAAGAACCCGAGGTACACCTGGTTGCTGCGTCGACGTACGAACTGGTCGAAGACCACAGGGGACAAGCTGGCGGCGGTCTGCTGCACCGCCAGCAGCAGCAGCGAAAAGGTGATCGAAGCGACGGTGACCATGCCTGTGGCCACAGAGGCGAGGGCGCTCTGGGCGGCTTGGTCACCGATGAGGTGGCCCAACAGACGGCGCGCCGGTTCAAGCCACGGGGTGCGAAGCTGATCCAAGGCGATCGTGACAACGGCGAGCAGCACCATTGCTCCGGCCATGCTCAACGGGACGAGCGCAAACTCGTGCACCACCCGCCACAGCCACGATCGGGCTCCGCCGGGGCCACTCCCGCGGCTGCCTCTCACGCCGTTGGGACGTCGAGTCACGGCGCGCACCCAGGGCCACCAGCACCGGGACGGCGCCGACTCCGAGACCGCGCTCCCCAGCACCGCCATGCCCCTCCCACCGCTTCGGCCGCGGCTCGCGGCAGGTTGCGCGACCAGGTCTGCTGGGGACTACATCGCGACCAGTGGTCTCCTTCACCCGCTAACCGGAAGCGGTCTTGCTCTCCGGTGCACGGGCCGGCCCCGAGATCGCCGGCCGCTGACAGGCTCATGGGAGCGTCGTGCCGCAACTACTGCCGGTACCGCTCTGCGTGCTCGCGGCGGAGGGTGAGCCCGAGGCCGGGGCGGCCCTGGTCGGGGTGCAAGGCCCCTCCGGTGGGGTCCAGTGCACCGTCGAAGAGGTCGTGCTCGATCCGGACGTGGTCGTGGAAGTACTCCAGGTGGCGCAGGTTGGGCACCGAGGCGGCTGGGTGGGCGTGCAGGTTGGGGGCGCAGTGCGCCGAGACCTGCAGGCCGTGGGCCGCTGCCAGCGCGGCGACCCGCAGCCACTCGGTGACTCCGGCGCAGCGGGTGACGTCGGCTTGGAGGCAGTCCACCGCTCCGGCGGCGCACATCCGCTGGAAGTAGTGCAGGTCGTAGCCGTACTCGCCGGCGGCGACGTCCGGGGCGATCTCGCGGCGGATCTCGGCCAGGGCGCCCAGGTCGTCGGAGGAGACGGGTTCCTCGAACCAGGTGACGTCCTGGTCCTGCATGGCGTGCGCCATCCGCACCGCCTGCCCGCGGGTGTAGCCGCCGTTGGCGTCGACGTAGAGCTCCGCGTCGGGGCCGATGACCTGGCGCGCGGTGCGGACGCGGGCCAGGTCCCGGGCCGGGTCGTGCCCCCAGGACTGGCCGATCTTGATCTTCACCCGCGGGATGCCCTGGTCGTGGACCCACCCGGACAGCTGGTCGCTCAGCGTGGCCTGGTCGTATGAGGTGAACCCGCCGCTGCCGTAGACCGGCACCTCCGCCGAGACCTGCCCCAGCAGCCGGCACAGCGGCAGCCCGAGCAGCTTGGCCTTGAGGTCCCACAGGGCGATGTCCACGGCGGCGATGGCCATGGAGACCACGCCCGGCCGGCCGAGGTTGCGGCACCGGCGGACCATCGCCGCCCAGGTGCCTGGCACATCGAGCGCGGAGGACCCGATCACCACCTCGCGCAGCGTGTCGCCGATCAGCGTGGCGCAGGCGGGGGTGGCGTAGCTCCATCCGAGCCCGGTGACGCCGGCGGCGACCGGCTCGGCCACCACCAGCGTGGTCGCTGACCACTCCAGGGTGCCGTCGGCCTCGGGTTGTAGGTCGGTGGGCACGGTGTACACCGAAACGGTCAGGTCCGTGACGGCCCAGTCCGGGTCAGCACTCGAGTGGGTCACGAGCGTGTCTCCTGTTCAGGTGGCGTGGGCCTCGAGCGAGCTGGGCGTGCCTGTCGCGGTGAACCGGTCGTGCTCGCGCCGCGGGCGCCCACCGGTTCACGCTCTGGCCGGTGCGTGGGCTGGCGCCCCGGCCCACGCACCGGCGATGAGCAGGTCGGCGGTGCGAGCGGCCAGGGCCATGATGGTCAGTGCCGGGTTGGCGCTGCCCTGGGTGGGCAGGACCGACCCGTCGGTGATCAGCAGGTTCGGGACGGCGAAGCTGCGCTGGTCGGCGTCGACGACGCCGCTCCGCTCGTCGGCGGCCATCCGTGCGCCGCCGACCAGGTGCGCGAAGCGTTTGATGGTGATCACCTCCTGGGCGCCGGCGGCCCGGTGGATGTCCTCCATGGTGGACTGGGCCGCGGCCATCAGCGCCTTGTCGTTCTCGCCCTGGGTGTAGGAGAAGTCCGCGACCGGCAGCCCGTGCCGGTCGGTCTCCTCGGCCAGGGTCACCCTGTTCTGCGGCCGCGGGAGGAACTCGCAGAGGGCGCCGAGGTTGGCCCAGTAGATGTAGTCGCGCATGTACTCCCGCAGCGGCGCTCCCCAGTGGCCCTGGGCGGTGACGTGCTCGGCGAAGGTGATCGGCAGCGGAGAGACGCACTGGATCGAGTAGCCCCGCTTGTAGGGCTTGGCCGGGTCCGTCTCGTAGAACGCCTCGGTCGAGACCTCCGGCGGCGGGGCCTTGTAGGCGCGCACCTCCTGGGGGTAGCGGCCGGCCGTCTGCGGCGCGCCCTGGACCATCAGGTAGCGGCCGACCTGGTCGAAGTCGTTGCACAAGCCGTCCGGGAAGCGGGCGCTGGCCGAGTTCAGCAGCAGCCGTGGGGTCTCGATCGAGTAGCCGGCGACGGCGACCATCCGGGCCCGCTGGAAGCGTTCCACCCCGCCGCGGAAGTAGCGCACGCCGGTGGCCAGGCCGGCCGCGTCGACGACGACCTGGCTGACCATGGCGTCGGGGCGGACCTCGGCGCCGTGCGCGAGGGCGTCCGGGACGTGGGTGATCAGTGGTGAGGCCTTGGCGTTGACCTTGCACCCCTGCAGGCAGAAGCCGCGGTAGATGCAGTGCGGGCGGTGCCCGAACCGGCCGTTGGTGATCGCCACCGGCCCGACCCGCACGTCGATCCCGAGCCGTTGGGCGCCTCGGATGAAGATCAGCCCGTTGCCGCCGACCGGGTGCGGGGACTGCGGGTAGGAGTGCGGGTCGCCCCAGGGCCAGTGCTGCCCGGCCACCGGCAGCTCCTCCTCGATCAGCTGGTAGTACCGGCGCAGGTCGGCGTAGCCGATCGGCCAGTCGGCGCCGACCCCGTCCAGGGTGTGGGTGGCGAAGTCGCTGGGATGCAGCCGCGGGGTGTAGCCGGCGAAGTGCACCATCGAGCCGCCGACCCCGCGGCCGGAGTTGTTCGACCCCAGCGGCACCGGGTCGGCGCCGGAGATGACCCGCGGCTCGGTCCAGTAGATGTGGTGCGAGCCGGCCTCGTCGCTGACCCAGTCGGTGTCCGGGTTCCAGAACGGGCCGGCGTCCAGGGCGACGACCTTCCAGCCGGCCCGGGCCAGGCGTTGCAGCAGCACGCCTCCCCCCGCGCCGCAGCCCACGATCACCAGGTCGACCTCGTCGTCGTCGGTGAACCGGCGCATGTCGGTGCGGAGCTGGTGGTTGGTGCGGTGCCCGTCCAGCGGCAGCAGCCACGCGGACTCGTTGCGGGAGCGGACGCTGCTCACCGCTGCTCCCCGGCACGGCGCCGCTTCTCGATGCTGCGGATGTCGGGGATCGGGTCGTGCGCGCCGCGTTCGGAGGTCTCCCACGGCTCTCGCTTGTCCAGGCCGATGTTCTTGTACCCGCGCGGGTAGGCCGGGCCGCCGAAGCCGATCTCGTTCCACGCCCATGGGTGGGCGTAGAACGCGGTGCAGGCGTACCGGGTCCACAGGCTCCATACCCGCGCCGCGGGCAGGTCGTGCCAGTCGCCGTTTCCGAGGTCGAGGACGCCCTGCAGGATGGCGGCCTGCCGCTCGCGGCTCAGCTCGCCGAACCGGGCCCCATACCGGGTCTGCCCGTCCTGGTCCAGGTGGGTCAGGCTCAGGTGCCACGCGTCCTGGTCGCTCGGCATGTCGGCGTAGCGCCAGCCGTCGGTGCGGTCGCCGTTGAGCCGCTCGTCCACCATCGCCAGCACCGGGACCTTGGGTTCGTCCCACTGGTCCAGCAGCTGGTCGAACAGCGCCTGCGCGGTGGCCTCCTCGGCGACTGAGAAGAACCGCAACGGCTCGGGTGGGCCGAGGCGGCGCAGCACCACGCCGGTGGTGACGTCGTCCCAGGTCGGCACCTCACCGAGGACGTCGTACCCCTCGAAGTGGCCCCGCCCGCCCGGGGTCGTCCCGGTGCGCGGCGGCGGCGTGGGGCGCATCTCAGCGCTCCCGCCGCAGGATCGCGGCCAGCAGGCCCATCCCGCCGACCATGGTGACCAGCAGCGGCGCGAACAGCGGCGGCCCCATCTCCACGTTGTACCGGGCCAAGGCCCACCCGCCGGGACGCTGCGCGATACCCCTGATGTGCAGGTACGTGCCCTGCAGACCGTTGGCCACGATGGCCGCCGACGCGATCGGCAGCGCGGTCTTGGCCATCCGGCGGCTGAACACGCCGGCGACCCCCGCAACGGCGCCGACCGGAGCCACCACCACCGGAACCCACATCATCTTGTTCCCGAAGCTGGCCCGGTCGTGCTCCAGGTAGATCTCGGCCGCGGTCACCAACGCCCCGACCGCGGTCAGCCCGGACAGGGTCCGCTCGAACCTGCCGTGCTCGACGTTGCGGACCAGGTGGTCCACGCCGTGCAGCACACCGCCCATCGCGCTCTCGTGGCTGGCCCCGGCCCCGCCGGTCACCGAACGCAGCGCCGAGCGCGCCGAGCCGAACAGTCGCCCGGTCATGACGTGAACTGCTGGAGCTTGTCCTTGAACAAGGTGCTCGCGATGGCGACCTTGTGCGGCTGTCCGCGCAGGAACGCCTGCGCGAAGTGCTTGGCCTGGTCGTAGGAGACCGTGCCCGGCATCGGCGGCTCGTCCGGGTTGACGTTGCAGTCCACCAACGCAGCCCCCGGGTGGGCCAACGCCTCGGCGACCGTCTGCTCCAGGTTCCCCGGCTCGGTGACCTTCGCGCCGAACGCGCCGCACGCCACCGCCCACGGCGCGTAGTCCGCGAAGCTCTTGTGCCGCACCCCGAACTCGGGGTAGCCCAGGACCATCTGCTCCCACAGGATCTGGCCGTAGGCGCCGTTGTTGTTGATGAACACCTTGATCGGCAGCTCGTGGCGCACCGCGGTGAGGAACTCGGCCATCAACATGGCGAACCCGCCGTCGCCGACGAACGCGCACACCTGCCGCCCCGGGTGCGCCCACTGCGCGGCCACCGCGTACGGCAGCCCGGGCGCCATGGTCGCCAGGTTCCCGGACAGGTAGAACTCGCGGCCGCCGCGGATGGTCCAGTGCCGCGCCGCCCAGGTCGCGATGGTCCCGGAGTCGCAGGTCAGGATCGCGTCGTTGCTGGCGTGCCGGTCGATCACGCTCATCAGGTACTGCGGGGCGATCGGGTCGCGGCTGGGGTCCTGCAGGGCGCTCATGTTCTCCCGCCAGGTTCCCATCGCCTGCTGGCAACCGGTCAGGAACTCGCGGTCCTCCTGGCGGCGCAGCATCGGCACCAGCGCGGCCAGCGCCTCGCGGCTGTCCCCGATGATCGGGGCCTCGGTCGGCATCCGGTTCCCGGCCCGCGTCGGGTCGACCTCGACCTGGACCACCCGCACCTTCCCCGGCTCGGGCAGGTGCTTGGTGTACGGGAAGTTGGTGCCCACCATGAACAAGGTGTCCACCTGGCCCATCAGCTCCTCCGACGGCTTGGTCCCCAACAACCCGATGCCGCCCGTCGTGTACGGCGAGTCGTCCGGGACGCAAGCCTTACCAGGCAGCGTCTTCACGATCGGCGCCCCCAGGATCTCGGCGACCTGCAACAGCTCCGCGCGCGCGTGCAGTGCGCCCGCGCCGGCCAGGATCGCGACCCTGCTCCCAGCGTTGAGCACCTCCGCGCCGCGGCGCAGCTCCTGCTCCCGCGGCCGCCCAGGAGCCGGGTAGTACACCGGAGCCGTCTGCGGGGACCGGGCCGGCGCCACGTGCGTCCAGGGATCGGCGCCGGCGTCGGCGACCTGCAGGTCGTTGGGGAAGGTGATGTGGCTGACCGTGCGCCGGGCCAGGGCATGCCGCACCGCCAGGTCGACCAGGGTGTTCACCGACGTGGGGTTGGTGACCATCACGTCGTACTCCGCGACGTTCTCGTACAGCTTCTCCAGGTGCACCTCCTGCTGGTAGCCCGTGCCCAGCAGCGCGGTCTCCTGCATCCCGGTGATCGCCAGCACCGGCTGGTGGTCGAGCTTCGCGTCATACAGCCCGTTGAGCAGGTGCACGCCGCCCGGCCCCGAGGTCGCGATGCACACGCCCAGCCGACCGGTGGTCTTGGCGTACGCGCAGGCCATGAACGCCGCCGCCTCCTCGTGGTGGACCAGGACGAACCGGATGCGGTCCTGATGCCGGCGCAGCGCCTCGAACAGCCCGTTGATGCCGTCGCCGGGCAACCCGAAGATCGTGTCCACACCCCAGTCGGCCAGCCGGGTGACCAGGGACTCCGCGGCGATCTCTTGCATGGTGCCTCCCAAGGTGGTGGATGTGCTCACGTCAGGCTCCGCCCCAGACCATGCGGCTGTCCTCGGCGATCGGCCGCGGGGGTGGGCCGGTGCGACCGCAGCCTGACTGCGGGTAAGCCGCAGCTCAGCGGTCCAGGCCGTGCTCCTGGGCGTAGGCGTTGATCTCGGCGCGGGTCTCCAGGTTCAGCTTGCTCCGGATCTGTCCCCGGTGGCTCTCCACCGTGCGCACGCTCAGGAACATCTGCTTGGCGATCTCGGCGTTGGTGTGTCCGGTCGCGATCAGCCGCAGCACCTCCCGTTCCCGGTCGCTCAGGTTCCCGCCCGGCTGCTCCTGGGTGACCATCCGCGCGCCAAGTGAGGGCTGCAGGTAGGTCGTCCCGCGAAGGACGCTGCGCACGGCCAGCAGCAGCTCGTCGGCCGCGGCCTCCTTCAGCACGTACCCGTGCGCCCCCAGCCGCAGCGCCTCCCGGGCGAAGCCGGGCTCGTCGTGCATCGTCAGCACGATCAGCTGCAGCCCCGGAGCGGACGCGATCAGCCCCGGAATGGCGGTCAAGCTGGATGCCCCCGCCATCGCCAGGTCCAAGACCAGAACCTCCGGCCGCAGCGACCTGACTCCGGAGACCGTGCTGGGCAGGTCCGCGAACTCGGCCACGACCTCCAGCGATGGTTCGGCTTCCAGCAGGCTGCGCAACCCGGCCCGCACCACCGGGTGATCGTCCGCCAGCGCGACCGTGCGCTGCGCCCCGGACGGGGCTGGATCGGCCATGAGCCGACGCTAGTCGACACTGCCCACACGGTCACCGCCGCTGCGGCGGAGCCGCATCAGCTGTGCGGCAGGTCCGCATCCGACGATCGGTGGGCGACATCGGGAGTCTCCTCGACGTCCAGCGGTGGCCGGTGCGTCGCCGGTACGACGAGGCGAATGAGCATGCCGCGACGCTCACTGTCGCTGTCCTCAGCCGTGCCGGGCAGCACCTCGAGCTGCCCACCGGCGAGCAGAGCCCGTTCCTGCATCCCGATGATCCCGAAGCCCGGAGCGGAGTCGACCCGGTGGATGCCTTTGCCGTTGTCGCGGACCTCGACCCGGACCTGGTGGTCGTCCTCCGTTACGGAGATCCACGCGCGGGTGCCGCCGGAGTGCCGGCTGGCGTTGGTGAGCGCTTCCTGAACGACCCGGTACACCGCCACCTCGATGTCCGGCAGCAGCCGGGTGGACAGCAGGCCGTCGGAGTACCGCAAGGACACGTGCACCTCGACACGCAACCCGGTCAGCTCCTCGGTGCGCCGTGCCAGCGCGTGCAACGGCGCGGACAGCCCCAGCTCGTCCAGCGTGGCAGGGCGAAGCTCGGTGATCAGATGACGCAGGCTGCTGATCTGACCCGACACCATGGTGGTGGCAGTCCGCAGCACCTCGACGGCGCCGTCACGCCACTCTGCGCTCACCTCAGTGCCGCGCAATGCCGAGGTGAGCAGCACCTGCAGAGCGCCCAGCTGCTGCAGCGTCTCGTCGTGCAGCTCCCTGGCCCAGCGGCGGCGTTCCTCCTCACGTTCCTGCAGGGCGACACGGACCCGTTGTCGGACGCTGCCCCGCTCAGCGGCGATGGATCTCTCAGCGGCGGCCAGCAGAGCACCCAAGAAGATGGTCATCCCCTCCCGGGGTGACCGAGTGGGTCCCTGCACCAACACGAGGAGACCAACCTGCTGCGCGGTCACCCCCCGCAGCAACAGCGCCGAGCCGGGGGCGACGGCCGCCTCCTCTGCCACCACGTCGCCGGGAGCAGCCAGAGATAGGCGTGTCGAGCCGTCAGGGCGGTCCTCGAGGTCGACGGCCGTCACCGTGCCGAGCGGAATCTCTGGTGTCACCAGCAGGCGGTGGCCGTGCCGGTCAGGTACCCCGCAGCCGTACCAGCCTCGTACCGTCGCGTCGGCGAGCTGCCCGCCGCGCTCCGACGGCCGCATGACGACGATGGCGACAGCCGAAGCGCCGAGGACCTCCCATCCGGCGTAGGCGATGACATCGAAGGGGTTGTCGACCGTCGTCGGCCCCGCCCGTCGATCCCCGTCCTGGTCCTGCTGTGCGCTCATTCCCGATCCTCCAAGGTGCCGACAACACTCAAGGGCAGACATCCCTGGCGGGTCGACGGTTGGCGGGGCAGCCAAGAGCCGCGGGAAGCCAGACAGCCCCCACGGCTCGCTGTTGAGCCGGCCCCATTCAATGGCCGCGTCGCCGCCAGCGTCAAGGCGCCTGTCCGACCTGGGAGTCCGCTGCATGCGTGGCGGGGTCGCGTAGCGTTCGTCCGGTGACGCGATCGGATCCCGGATACTGGAACGAGCTCACCGACCTGACGAACCTGCTCCCTGACCACCCCGATCTGGAGTCCTGCCTGCGGCGGGTCGCGGACCTGGCGGTGCGAGCGGTCCCGGCCTGCCAGAGCGCCGCCGTGGTGCTGGCGGACCCCGCTGGAGCCCGCACGCTCGCCGCGACGCAGGGCAACATCTGGACCGTGGCGAGCTACCAGTACACCGAGAACCAGGGACCCGGGGCCGACGCGATCCGGTACGGCGAGCCCCGACGCATCGACGACATCGACGCCGAAAGCCGGTGGCCCGGCTTCTGCGCCGTCGCTGCCGAGCACGGTGTCCGCAGCACCCTCGCCCTGCCGCTGCGGATGGCGGGCACCACCTCTGGTGCGCTGACCTTGGACGCAGACGAACCGCGCGTGTTCGACGGCGTCAGCCACGACCTGGCGGTCATCTTCGCCTTCCGCAGCGGCCTGGCGTTGAGCAACTCCGATGTCTATTACGCCGGACAGCGGCTCATCGAAAACCTGCACGCCGCTCTGGCCGGCCGAGCCGTCATTGAGCAGGCGAAGGGAATCGTGATGGCGCGGGAGCACTGCACCCCAGAGCGGGCGTTCGACATTCTGGTCGGGGTGTCTCAACGCACCGACCAGAGAGTGCGAGACGTGGCCGCACGCGTCGTCGACAGTGCGTCCGGTGAGAGCCCCGACCCTGCCTAGTACCACAGCCGCAGGTCGTGACGTCGGTCTCGATGCGGTCGCGTTCGTGCAGCGCGAGAGCTGTGGGCCGGTCGGGTAACCTCCGAGTCGGAGCGAGCGATGCGGGGGTGATCATGTTCGTAGGTGCGGGTGCCATGCTGCTGCTCGCGGTTTCGGTCGTGGCGGCCGGTCATCTAATCCACCGGCGGACGGCCGTTGCCTCCGCGCCCCTGGAGACGCTGCCGTTCCTGTCTGGTTGGCGGCCGGAGGAGCATGCCCTGTCCCGGTTCCATGCCCGCTTCTACCCGTTGACGCTGTTGTTTCTGGCCTTCGACGTGGAGATGCTCTACATGTATCCGTGGGCCACGGTGGTGGCCCGGGTCGGGACGTCGGCGATCGTGGAGATGTTCGCGCTGCTTGCGGTGCTCATGACCGGTGTGCTGTGGGCGTGGCGCGAGGGTGCGCTGCGGTGGGTCTGAGCCGGCGTCTGGTTCGTCCCGCCGTGGCTCGGGTGGTGGTCCTGGTTGCGGAGGTGCCCGGATGGGGCCGTACGCGGTGCGCGGTCGAGCAGGAGCTTCGCCGACGTGGTTGGCGCCCCGCGCTCTCCCCCGCAGACGCCGACGCGCTGGTGGTCTGCGGAGAGCCCGGGACGCGGCTGCAGGCGTCCTTCGAGCTGATCTGGGAGCAGCTGCCGGGGCCCCGGGCGCGAGCGGTGGTGCTCATCCCCTCGGCCGTGCGGGCGGCACTGGACCAGGTGCATGCGGATCTGGCCGACGACGCGCATCAGCGCCGGGACGCCGCCGAGCGGTCGACCGGTCCGGCGATGGGGATCTCGGCAACCGGCGGGAATGGGCGGGACGCCGGCGGGGACGCCGACGAGGCGCAGGATGCCGCCGCCGAGGCGGACGGAACGCCACAGGGCTCGCAGGAGGGCTCCGAGCACCATCACGGCGACATGGACATGGGCGACGACATGGACATGCCTATGCCCGCCGGGATTCCCCTCGCGGGCGGCGGCGAGGACCGCGACGGGCTGAACCTGGACGTCCTGCACGTGCCGCTCGGGCCGGTGCTGCCGGCCTGGCCAGCGGGGCTGCTGCTGCACTGCGTCACGCAGGGCGACGTCGTGGTCGGCGCGCACGCGGAGGTGCTCGGCCCGTCGTCCGCACCGTCGGAGTCCGGGAGCCTGGTCCTCGGGTCTCCGGCCGAACGGTGCGACCGCGCGGCCCGGCTGTTGACCGTCGCGGGCTGGGAGGGCGCTGCCGTTGCGACGACGCGGCTGCGTGACGAACTGCTGGGCGCGGCGCCGCCGGCGTCGTGTCTGCCGGCGGTGGACCGCCTCATCACTCGTGTCCGCCGGGCCCGGGTCCTGCGCTGGTCACTGCGCGGGCGCGTACGGAGAGACGGAAACCGCCCCGGGCCGACGGACCCGGGAAGCCCGCCGGCGGAGGACACCTACGGCCGACTCTTGGGGATGTTGACGACGGCGCGGTCCGGCCTCGGCGGGAGTGCCGCGCCGATCGCGCCGACCGCGCTCAACGATCTGCCCGCCCTGGTGGCGGGCCAGGACCTGGCCTCGATCCGGCTGTTGGTGGCCGCCCTCGAGCTGGACACGGCCGCGCTGGTGCACGTCGGGGTGTCGGGCGCGTGAGCGGATCCTCGATCGCCGCGGTCTCGGCCGGCTGGGTGCCGGTGGCCGCGGCGATGCTGCTGGCGATGGCCACGGGGGGCGCGATCCTGGACGGCGCGCTGGCTGCCCGTGGCGAGGGGCGACCGTGGCGGACGGGACTAGCCCTGCCGTTCGCGGAGTCGGCCCGGTTGCTGCGCCAGCGCCGCCGCACCACGGTGGCCGCCGACGTCCCCCTGTGGCGAATCGGCGGAGCGGGCCTGCTGGTGGTGGCGATGCTGATGATCGTCGTCGTCCCGCTCGGGCGCTGGACGGTCGGCGACCTGCCGGTGGGAGTCGTCTGGTTCAACGCGATGGACATCCTCATCTGGGCGGCCGTGTGGCTGGCCGGCTGGGGACCGAACAGCGCTCACGCCCTGGTGGCCGGCTACCGCTTCCTAGCCCAGGCGCTGGCCTACGAGCTGCCGCTGATGTTCGCGCTGACCGCGCCGGCCGTGGCGGCGCACAGCCTGCGCGTCGCCGACGTGGTCGCCGCGCAGCGCGGGCTGTGGTTCGTCGCCTGGATGCCGGTCGCGTTCCTGGTGTTCTGCGCTGCGGTGATGGCGTTCTCGGTGTGGGGACCGTTCGCCGCCGCAGCCGACGTCGCGGGTGCAGGCGGCGTGCTGGCCGAGCTGTCCGGGATCGACCGCCTCCTGCTGCTCGCCGGGCGGTGGGCGCTGCTGGCGGCCGGGGCGGCGTTCGCCGCGACCCTGTTCCTCGGCGGCGGGGCGGGGCCACTGCTGCCAGCCTGGCTGTGGCTGCTGGTCAAGACTGCCGCGCTGCTGACCGTGCTGGTGCTGCTGCGCCGCCAGCTGCCGACCGTTCCGCCGGAGCGGCTCATCGAGGTCGCCTGGCTCGTGGTCCTGCCGCTCGTGCTGCTGCAGGTCCTGATCGTCTCGATCGTCGTCGTGGCAAGGAGCTGACCGATGGTGGGTGACGTCGTCTTCGCGGTGCTGTCGCTGATTGCTGTGGCCTCAGGGATCGCGGTGTTCACGGTGAGCTCGATGGCGCGGGCGACTTACGCCCTTGCCGTCTCGTTCGTCGCGGTCGCGCTGACCCTGCTGCTGTTCCACCTGGTGTTCGCCGGGGTGATCACGGTGCTGATGATGGTGATGGAGATGGCGATCATGGCCATCTACATGATCATGTTCATGGGGATGAACCCGGCGCTGATGCCGATGAGCATGGTGCACAGCAGGCGCGGCGCCGCGGTCGTGGCCGGTGCCGCGTTCGTCGTCCTGGTACTCGGTGCCTTCCTGACCCCGTGGCCGGCGCGGCGCGGCGTCGCGGCCGCGGACCTCACGTCCTCGCTCGGCGAGGCGATCATGGGCTCGAAGATGCTGGTGATGATGACGGTCAGCCCGGTGCTCTTCGCCACGATCATCGCCGCCCTGGTGCTGGCCAACCCCCGGACGCGGTATGACCGGTTCGGCGACGACCTGCGGCGCCGACCGGCCGAGGATCCGCAGCCGCGAGTGATCGGGCGATGACCCTGCAGGCGGTCCTCCTGGTGGCCGCGGCGCTGTTCAGCGTCGGGCTCTACGGCGCGATCTCCCAGCAGGTCGTGGTCATGGTGATGATGGGCCTGGAGCTGATGCTCAACGCGATCATCCTCGCGCTCGGCGGGTTCTGGTGGTTCCTCTCCCCCACGCCCAACGGCCAGGTACTGCTGCTGGTGGTGATCACCGCGATGACCGTGGAGATGGCGGTCGGGTTCGCCGTCGCCACGCTGCTGCACCGCTCCCGCGAGTCGGACATGACCGACATGGCAGCGGACCTGTCCCAGTGAGCCGTATCCCTGTGCCATCACCGGTCGTGGAGCCGGTGTGGTGAGCGCCGCCGCATTGTGGGCCTTCGTTGCGCTGCCCGCGGCGGTGGGCGCCGGGCTGTGCCTGGGCGGCCGGCGGATCGACCGCGCGGCCGGCGGGATCGCGGTGGCCACCGCCGCGCTCACCGTCGCTCTGGCAATCTTGGCGGCGGTGGTCCGCCCGGCAGCGTCGGTCCCGTTTCTGCCGGGAGCGGCGTTCGGATTGGCCGTGGACGCGCTCTCGGCGGTGATCGTCCCCTCCGTAGGCGCGGTGACCCTGCTCGTGCTCGTCTTCGCCGCGGTCGACGTGCGGGAACGCCCGGGCCGTTTCCACGGGCTGATGCTGCTGTTCGCCGCCGCCGTCGGGGTCACCGCGACCGCGACCACGCTGCCCGCGTTGCTCTTCGCCTGGGAGGTCATGGGTGCCACCTCCTACGCGCTGATCGGCTTCTCCTGGCAGCAAACCGACAAGGTGGGCGCGGGGCTGACCGCGTTCCTGACCACCCGCACCGCCGATCTGGGCCTGTACCTGGCCGCCGGTGCGGCGCTGGCGGGCGGCAGCGGCCTGGGTTTGGCCCAGCTGGCGCAGACGCCGTCGCCGTGGCGGGACGTGATCGCCGCCGGCGTCCTGGTCGCCGGGCTCGGCAAGGCCGCGCAGCTGCCGTTCTCCTTCTGGCTGTCCCGGGCCATGGAGGGCCCGAGCCCGGTCAGTGCGCTGCTGCACTCGGCGGCGATGGTGGCCATGGGCGGCTACCTGCTGCTGCGCACCGCGCCGCTGCTGCAAGCGACCGGCTGGGCCGGGCCGACCACCGCCTGGGTGGGGGCGGTCACCGCGCTGCTGCTTGGCGCGGTGGCCGTCGCACAGCGTGACCTCAAACAGCTGCTGGCGGCCTCCACCGCCGCGCAGCTCGGCTTCGTCGTGCTCGCCGCCGGCGTCGCCGCGGTGGCCGGGGGCACCGCGCAGCTGGTTGCGCACGCGGCGACCAAGGCGCTGCTGTTCCTGGCCGCCGGCGCCTGGCTGTCGGCGCTGGGCACCAAACAGCTGCCGGCGCTACGGGGGGCGGCGCGACGCTGGCCCGTTGCCGGGGTCACCGCCGCGATCGGGCTGCTGTCGCTGGCCGGAGTGGTGCCGCTGTCGCTGTGGGCCACCAAGGACGACGTGCTGGCCGCGGCCAAGGAGTCCTCGGCCGCGCTGTACGCGGTGGGCCTGGCGGCCGCCGCGCTGTCAGCGGCCTACGCCGGCAAGGCGCTGTGGCTGCTGTGGCGGCCGCAGCCCGCCGACGCCGAGGACGGCTACGACACCGAGGAGCAGGGCACCCGCCGGGTCGGGCTGTGGCAGCAGGCCCCGCTGGTGGTGCTGGCCGCCGGGGCCGCGGCGCTGGGCCTGCTGGCCTGGCCGCCGGTCGGGACCGCGCTGCGCCGCGCGCTGGGCGAGGCGGGTGCGCCCGGGCCGACGGTGTGGGAGTTGGCGGTCTCCGCCGGTCTGGGCGTGCTGGTGGTGTTGGCCGTCGGCCGTTGGCGCGCACCGGAGCCGCGGTGGGCAGCCGACTGGTTGGGCCTGGGCGTGGCGACCCGGCGGTTGGTCGTCGAGCCGGTGCTGCGGCTGGCGGAACGGCTGGCTCGGTTCGACGATCGGGTGCTCGACCGGGCCGTGGACGCCGCCGCCGCCGGAACGATGCGCGCGGCGCGAGCGGCCGCGGTGGTCGACGACCGCGGCATCGACGCAGCGGTGCAGCGGCTGGCCATGGGCACGCAGCGGCTGGGTGCGCTGGCCCGCCGGACGCAGACCGGCCAGCTGCACCAGTACTACATCCAGGCCGTCGCGGTGCTCGGCGCCGCACTGGTCCTGCTGCTGGTGAGGTGAGCGTGCTCAGCCTGGTCGTGTTCCTGCCCTTGACCGCCGCCACGGCGCTCGCCCTGGTCCGGGTCCCGGACGGCGCGGCCCGCTGGGCGTGGCTGGCGGTCACCGTCGCCGACCTGGGGCTGGTCGTCGCGGTGCTGGTCGGCTACCGCACCCCACCGGACGGCGGGCTGGCCTACGCCGAACGGGTGCGGTGGATCCCGTCGGTGAACAGCAGCTACCACGTCGGCGTCGACGGGCTGTCCCTGCCGCTGCTCGCTCTCACCGCGGTGGTCTTCACCGCCTGCGCGGTCTTCGCGCTGCAGGAGGACCGCCGCCCCCGGGTCCAGGCGGCGCTGTTCCTGTTCATGCAGTTCACCTGCTTGGGCCTGTTCGTCGCCCAGGACCTGATCCTGTTCTTCGTCTTCTTCGACCTGTCGATCGTCGGCATGTACTTCGCCATCGCCGGCTGGGGACACGGCAACGCCGCCCGCTCGGCGCTGAAGTTCTTCCTCTACACGTTCCTGGGCAGCCTGGCGCTGCTGGTCGGGTTCATCGGCCTGTACCTGGCCGCGAACCCGCACACGTTCGACATCCCGGAGCTGGCTGCGGCTGCCCCGCTGGCTGCGCATCCGGTCGGGGGCGGGCTGGTGCTGGCAGCGATCCTCCTCGGCCTCGCGGTGAAGACGCCGACCGTGCCGTTCCACACCTGGCTCCCACCCGCCCACACCGATGCGTCGGCGATCGGGTCCGCGGTGCTGGCAGCGATCCTGCTCAAGCTCGGCACGTACGGCTTCGTGCGGATCGCGATGCCGCTGTTGCCCGACTCCTGGCGCGCCTGGTCGTGGGTCATCCTGGCCGTCGGTATCGTCTCGGTTCTCTACGGCGCGCTGGTTGCCCTGGCCCAGACCAACGTGAAACGGATGATCGCCTACACGTCGGTAAACCACATGGGCTACGTCGTCCTCGGCGTCGGCGCCGCCGGCCTGCTGGCCGGTGGCGCGCAGGCGCGGCAGCTGGCGGTGACCGGCGCGGTCACCCAGATGGTCAGCCACGGGCTGATCACCGCCGCGCTGTTCCTGCTCGCCGGCGTCCTGCATGACCGGGCCGGCTCGTATGAGATGAGCGACTACGGCGGGCTGGCGAAACCGGCGCCGCGGTACGCCGCGTTCTTCGCCGTCGCCGCGTTCGCCTCCCTCGGGCTGCCCGCGTTCAGCGGTTTCATCGCCGAGTTCCAGATCTTCGCCGGCAGCATCGGCGCCGCCGCGGTCGCCGCGGTCGCGCTGCCCGGGATCGTGATCACGGCCGCGTTGTTCCTGCGGGCGGTGCAGCGGCTGCTCACCGGGCCGACCACCGGCGGCTCGATCGGCTTCCGCGACGTCCGCGCCCGGGAGGCCGTCCCGGTCGGGGCGCTGCTGCTGCTGGCGCTGTTCATCGGCGTCGTTCCGGCACCGCTGCTCAACCTGATCGATCCGGGGGCGAAGACCGTGGTCAGCCAGGTCAGCCGGTGACCCGGTCGTGAACGAGGACCCGAGCGCCCTGCTGCCGGAGATCAGCCTGCTCGCCGGCGCCGTGACCGCTCTGCTCGGTGGGTCCTTTCTGCCGCGGACCCGGCAGTGGATCACCCGGTTGATCGCGGTGGCCGCGCTGCTGGTCGCCGGGGTCTCGGCTGCCCTGGCCCTCGGCGGCCCCACCCAAATGGCGTTCGGGGCGTTCACCGTCGACCGGACCACCGGCATCGTGCGGCTGATCGTCGTCGCGGCGACGCTGCTGGTCATCGGCCTAGGCGTCGACGAGCTGGCCGGGACGCCGCGGGAGAGCGAGACCTACGCGCTGCTGCTGCTCTCCGCCCTCGGCGCGGTGGTGATGGCCGCCACCGACGACCTGGTCGTGCTCGCCGTCTCCTTCCTGCTCGGCTCCATCCCGCTGTACGGACTGATCGGGATGACCCGCAGCCGCTTGGCCGCGGAGGCCGCGCTGAAGGCCTATCTGCTGGGGGCGCTGTTCAACATCCTGCTGCTGCTCGGCGCGACCATCCTGTTCGGCGTCGGCCGCGGCACCGGCTACCCCACCCTGGCCACAGGCCTGGCCGGTGCCCCTCCCGCCGCAGTGGTAGCCGGGCTGCTCGGCGTGCTCGGCGGGCTGCTGTTCAAGGCCGGCGCCGTGCCGGCGCACTTCTGGATCCCCGACGCCGCCCAAGGCGCCAGCACCTCGGCGGCGGCCTTTCTCACCACCGTGCCCAAGGTAGGGGCCCTGGTCGCGCTCGACCGGCTGGTCGGCGTGCTCCCGGGCTCGGTGGACTGGCCGCTGCTGGTCGCCCTGCTCGCCGCCATGACCATGACGCTGGGCAATCTCGCTGCCTTCGCGCAGAACGACGCCCGCCGACTGCTCGGCTGGTCAACGATCAGCCAGGTCGGCTACCTACTGCTCCCGGTCGCCGCGACCGGCCGGGCCGCTGGTGCCCTGCCTGCGCTGCTGGTCTATCTCGGCGGCTACGCGGTGACCAACCTGACCGCTTTCGCCGTCGTCGCCGCCGTCCCCGACCGCCGGTCCCTGACCGACTTCCGTGGCCTGTCCCGCGAGCATCCGTGGCTGGCCGCAGCACTACTGGTCAGCCTGCTCAGCCTGGTTGGGACCCCACCCACCGCGCTATTCATCGGCAAGCTCTCGGTGTTCACCGCCGCCTGGGACGCCGGCGCCGCCTGGCTCGTGGTCGTCGCGGCCGTTAACACCGTCGCCAGCCTCTTCTACTATCTGCGCTGGATCGCCCCCACCTTCCGATCCCACAATGTGGGCGACGTCGGCGAGAACCCGCCGTTCCCCACGCGGCCGTGGGCCTACGGCGCCGCGGTCATCGCCGGCGTCTGCACCGTCGGGCTTGGGGTCGGCGCGGGCGCCCTCTTCGCCGTCGTCGGCGGCTGAAAGTGCCCGACGGCCCGATCCCGCTCGCCTCGCCGACCTCGGTGGGCGGTCGAGCCTGTCCTCATCCAATCGCGGCGAAGCCGCAAGGCTGGCCGCCGTATCACCCCAGCCTTCGGCGAACGGTGAAGCACATGGTGCTCGTCGCTGCCCGGCCACTGTCGGGGAGCTGCCTGGCAGGCGAGTCAGTTCAAACCAGCTGGCGGCTGGCATGAGGCCCGAGAAACCCTTCAACACCAACGGCCTGTGACTGCGCCGCCAGCACCGCTGGGGATCGTGCCGTCAACCAGCAAGGTCCACGACGAGTCGCGACGTCCCCGACCCTCGAGCTGCCGCCACGCGAAGCTCACGCCCACGGCTGGTCGGCACGACCTGGAACGGCACCAGCTGACCATCCAGGCGAGCGCGCAGCACACCCGAGCCGGATGGCAGGACCGCACCGATGGTGAGTCTGATGGCGCCGTGGCGAGCAACCGTGGTCACGAGCTGTCTGCCCGAGCGGGTCGCCCTGACATCGAGCGACCCGGCGCCGAGCCGGATGTCCGAGCCGGCGACCGTCCGCTGCCCAGTCGGGATCTGGGGCACGACGCTGACCGAGCCGCGTCCAGTGTCGGGTGCCACGCCCAGCTCGAAATGCACTACCGGCCACAAGATGCCGTATGCGCCCCAGGCCTGCAGGGCCACGCCGCCTCAAAGCGCTTCTCGAGGTTACTGGCCCTATCTGTGGCCCACGTCTGAGTCACGGTGTCGTGCTTGCTGGCTGCCGCAGCACCCGCAGGGCGTCACGCGCCTCAGGCCAGGCGACCACGGCAGACCCGATCAGCGCGGCGGCACTCAGGGTGCACCACGAGCAGATTCGGCGGTGCTTCGTCAGCTGCTCGGCAGTCAGGTAGGCGCCCCCGGCGGCGTCGGCAAGAGTCTTGGCGAACATCGCGATCGGCACGAGCGGGTGAGTGCGCGCACGGTCCGCGCCACCAATGCCCGCGAGGACGAGCGTCAGGCCGGCGCTGGTGATGCCGAGCGCGCTGTCGGGGGTGTGCAGCATCTCGTACGCCTCGCCGGAGGCGTCGACGGCGTCGGCGTCCAGCCCGGGCAGCGGTGGCTCCCTGAGGTGGCGCAACAGTCCGAACTGGTAGAGCCCGACAAGCGAGAGAGCACCAACGGCCAACATCTGCAGCGCCGCCACTCGTCGGCGGGCGCGCAAATGCGGGCTGTCCAGGCGTCGAAGGGCGTCTGACACCGCTTCCGCGGCCGGCGAGGAGGGCCTGCCGATCCCACCATGGCGAGGACGGGCTTGGTGAGCCGGCGGCCCAGCGGGGCGAGTGCGGATACTCGTCATATCTGACTCTCCTTTTTCGTTCGGCGGGTAGAGGTGCGTGCCGACAGCGCTTGCCCTGTGAGCGGCGCCTCCTCGCCCGGCTGCTCAGCTAAGGAGCTGGGCGAGCTGGGTCAGCGAGGTCGCCTCCACGTCTGCGGCCCGAAAGTAGTCCGGATAGGCGCCACCGGTGCGGTTCAGCCAGGCGGTTGCCAGGCCCGCCCGGTTGGCGCCGTCGATGTCCCAGGGGTGGACGGCCACCAGCATGGCTTCCAACGGATCCACTCCGCACTCAGCAAGGGCGTAGGCGTAGGCGCCCGCCGCCGGCTTCCAGACGCCCGCGTCCTCAACAGACATGAGCTTCTCGAACCGGTGGCTGATCCCGGCGCGCTGGAACAGGCCCGCTGCCACGCTCGTGGAGCCGTTGGTGAGTGTGACCAGGCGGACTCCGAGCTCGCTGAGCGCGCCAACTCCGTCGAGCACGTCGGGGTGCAGCGCCAGACCGGTGAACCCGCCCATGATGTGCTCGACAGCCTCGGGCAGGTCGCGGTTGAGCGGCTCTCCCGGCAGGGTCACCCGCAGCAGACCCGCGCCGATCTCGGCGAACGGCACCGCCGCACCGGCCGCGGCCAAGGCGAAGCCGTCACGCAGCAGCCCGGCGAACCAGGTCTTCGCCAGGTGGGCGGGTGCACCGACCTCGGCGAACCGCTGAGCCATGGGCGACATGTCCGAGAGGGTCTCGTTGACGTCGAAGACGACGAGGCTCGGCCGCCTCGGCCCGTCCGGGCTCACCGGGTGGTCGACAGTGGGCAGAGACGGATCGGTCATGATGCGGCTCCTCGTCGCAAGGTCGGTGTGCCGGTGGGCGCCTCGACTATGCCCCAGGCCAGCCTCATCGGCCAACGGGAAGGGTCGGGCCTCTCCGGCCGGTTCGTGCGGTGGCGCTGACCGGGCCGTGACGGTCAACCGGTTGCTGCCATCCGGAAGCCGATCCGGCGGCCCGTCAGGGGCCAGTATCAGCCTGCTCAAACACTGCAGGTCGACCTGGAGGCGCGCACCGCCACCGTCGAACCGGGATCCGGTTCATGTGTCGGGAGAAGTCCAGCACCACCGCCGTGTTGCACGTCTGACCGGCCAGACTGGTTCCACCGCCGCGGCTGAGGACCGGCAACCCCCGCTGGCGGCAGACCTCCAGGGTGGCCTCGACGTCGGCCGCGTCGCGGGGGTTGACCACGGCGATCGGGAGCTGCCGGTAGTTCGAAGCGTCGGTCGAGTACAGGGCCCGAGCTCCCGGGTCGATGCGCACCCCGCCGCGCAACCGGGCTCTGAGGGCACGGCCCAACTCAGCATCGCCGGCGGCGAACACGTTGCTCGCCGCTCTGCCGACCGCCCCCTCGGCCGCTTGGCCATGGGTCACCGCGGTGGCGTCGCCGGTCGCGTTGCCGCGCATCTGATTGACTTGGCGCTCCTTTATCGTTGACTTGGCGCTCCTTTATCGGCCCCACGGTCCCATCCAGGCTGGGCGTCGGGATGCGGGAAGAGCCGTGCTTGTCGAAGGCGCTACCGCCGTTTTGCTGCGGGCCGACCGCACCTCTTCATTCCCGAACCGAGCCGGGACTGCCATGGGCGCTTGTTCAGTCCTTGCCCTCGCGCCGCTTCTCGATCCGTACGAACAGCTCACCGAGTGAGCCGACGAGCATGCCCAGGCTGCCAACGGCGAACATCCAAAGCGCGACCGTCTTCAGGTGCTGGGAGAAGAACATGAGGCTGCCGATGAAGAACGTCGCGTTGCCGGCCAGACCGATGCCCAGGTGCACCCACGGGAAGTCGTGCAGCGCCGTGCCCAGCCAGCGTCCCGTCTTCTCCGACCCGTGCTTCCTGTTGGCCTGTTGCTGTTGATGTGCGCTTGTCACCATTGCCCTCTGGGTCTCCGATGCGGGTTTGTGTGGATGTTCATTGCGAGTGGCCTGCTGCTCGCCCTCATGGTGTTCCCCCGCTCGGCACCAAGTCCTGGTGCCGACGCGAGCTCGGTGCCAAGGGCATCAACGCGCGGCTGACCGGGACGGTGGATGCCTTCCCGGTTTCGGCTCGGGGGTCGAGCAGCGTGCGGTAGAGAGCCAGGTGGTCGGCAACCATGCGCTCGGTGCTGAAGTCGGTTTGGGCGGCTTGCCGACACGTGCGCCGGTCGAGGCGCGCCACGTCACCAAGGGCGGTGGCCAGGCGCGGTACCCCGACGCGGACGAAGCCGGTGAGGCTGTCCTGAACGATCTCGGGGGTGGCGCCGCACGGCGTTCCGATGACAGGGGTGCCGCAGGCCAGGGCTTCGATCATGACCAGGCCGAACGGCTCGGCCAGCGCAGCGGATTGACCAGCGCTAACGCGCCACCCAGCAACGCGTACTTGTCCGCTGCGTTGAGTTCGCCGAGATAGTCGGCGTCCTGGCCGAGCAGCGGCCGCACCGACCTCTCGAAATATCGCAGTTCGGCGGGCTCACGCATCTTCGCTGCGATGCGCAACGGGATCCCGGCGGCGCGTGCGGTCAGAATGGCTTCGCGGACTCCCTTGTCGGGGGTCATCCGGCCCAGGAAGCAGGCGTACCCACCGGTGCCAGCACCGACCGGCACCGCGTCGACGTCGATGCCGTGGTGGATGACCCGCGCGATCGGGACCCCCCGCGCGGTCCCCGCCTGGTGACGGGAGATGGCGATGACCGCGGCGCGCTTCCCGATGGCACGGTAGATCGGGTTGGTCTGGGCGTCGAATGGGCCGTGGTTGGTGACGGCGACCGGAACTCCGGCCACGGGCGGGTTGCACAGCGGACCGGCCACGGTGTGGTCGTGCACCACGTCGACCCGGCGAAGTGCCTCGTAGGCCGAGAACGTGTAGGGGACCTCGACCACCGTGGCGCCCGTCCGGGCCGGGTCGGACAGCGGCAGGCCGGGCACCTGGGGCACCGGACAGGTGCTGCCCTGCGGGGCCGCGAGGAGCACCTCGTGTCCGGCGTTGACCAGCCCGCGGGCGAGCCGGTCCACGACTGCCTCGGTGCCGCCGTAGCGCTCGAGTGGGACGGGCAGCCACGGTGGTGCGATCAACCCCACGCGCATCCGGGAACTCTCCTTCGGTTGGCGACCCGCCCGCGCCGACGGGACGGGCCCGGCACAACAGTGTGTCCCGGGGCGACGGGCGCGCCAAGGGCAGCGACCCGCGCGATGGGTGCGGTTGCGCCGCACCGCCGCTGCGGCAATGCCCCCGAGATGCCGCGGCTCGCACCGCATCAGCGGCGGCTCGGTGAGTGGGACGGTGAGCGGGTGAAGGCCCCCCAGATCAACTGCATCGACGGCAACACGTTCATGGTCAGCGACCTCACCGGCGACGTGGAACCAGAGCCGGACCAGGTGCTGGGGTTGTTCTATCGGGACATGCGGCACCTCTCGACGTGGCAGTTGAGCTTCGACGGCCGCGCCCTGGACGCCTTGTCCACCGATGAGAGCGGCTACCAGGCCGCGGCGTTTTTCCTGACCGCGTCGGGCAGCAACGTGTATGACAACCCGACGGTGTCGGTGTTTCGGACCCGCTCCTTGGGCACCAACCGCGGGGAGGACCTGTGCGAGGACCTGCGGGTCGCCAACTCGGGCCTAGACGAGCTGGTGGTCGACGTATCCGTGCACTTCGACGCCGACTTCGCCGACATCTTCGAGGTCAAGGACAGGGAGCTGAGCAAGAAGGGCACCGTGTCCCGCCACGTGCACTCCGACCGGGTGGAGCTGGTGTACCAGCGCGAGGACTTCGTCCGCCGGACCGTGGTGCACGCCGACGGAGCGCTGCTCAGCCGGGGTGCCGCGACGTTTCTGGTCCGGCTCGAGCCAGGCGGGTCCTGGTCGACGACGCTGCGGGTTTGCTTTTTCTCCGACACCCCGGGCCAAGAGTCTCCCGCGGGCGCCTGGTCCCAGCCCGACCGCCACGGCGACCGCCACGCAAAGGACCTGCAGAACTGGCTGGACGCCGCGCCGACCCTGGTGACCACTTGGGACGACCTGCACCACACCTACCAGCGGAGCTGGACCGACCTGGCGGCGCTGCGGCTGCACACCCAAACACTGGCGAAGGGGTCGACCCTGCCGGCGGCCGGGGTGCCGTGGTTCATGGCCGTCTTCGGCCGGGACAGCCTGATCACCAGCTACCAGGCGCTACCGTTCGCTCCTCGGCTCGCCCGTGGCGCCCTGCAAGCGCTCGCGAGCCGGCAGGCCACCAGCAAGGATGACTTCCGTGACGCCGAACCGGGCAAGGTCCTGCACGAGCTGCGTTTCGGGGAGCAGACCTACTTCCACGAGAAACCCCAGTCGCCGTACTACGGCTCGGCCGACTCCACCCCGCTGTTCCTGATCCTGCTGGAGGAGTACGAACGCTGGACCGGGGACACCGACCTGGTTCGCGAGCTGGAACCGCATGCCCGGGCGGCGCTGAGCTGGCTCGAGCGGTACGGCGACCTGGACGGCGACGGATACCAGGAGTACCAGCGCCGCAACACCCGAAGCGGCCTGGTCAACCAGTGCTGGAAGGACTCCTGGAACTCCATTGTCCACCCCGACGGGCGCCTCGCCTCGCTTCCCCGGGCCACCTGCGAGCTGCAGGGGTACGCCTACGACGCTCGGCTGCGGACCGCGCGGCTGGCTCGACAGGTGTGGCACGACGCGGACCTCGCCGCCCGCTTGGAGCAGGACGCGGCCGCGCTCAAGGTCCGGTTCAACCAGGACTTCTGGGTCGAGCGTCCCGGTTTCTTCGCGCTGGCCCTGGACGGTGAGAAAAACGAGGTCCCCACCTTGACCTCCAACATGGGCCAGCTGCTCTGGAGCGGGATCGTCGAGGACTCCCGGGTCGATTCGGTGGTGGCGCACCTGATGGGCGACCCGCTGTTCAGCGAGTGGGGGATCCGCACCTTGGCGACCGGGCAGGGCGCGTACAACCCGCTCAGCTACCACGACGGGACCGTGTGGCCGCAGGACAACGCCCTCGTCGCGGCCGGGTTGGCCCGATACGGCCGTCACCAGGAGGCCGCTCGGGTGGCCCAGGCGATCCTGGAGGCGGCGCCGTACTTCGGCCACCGGCTCCCCGAGGTGTTCGCCTGGTATCCCCGCGCGCTCACCGGCTTCCCGGTGGAGTACCCCACCGCATGCTGCCCGCAGGCCTGGGCTGCTGGGACACCGCTGCTGCTGCTGCGCGTCCTGCTCGGTCTGGAACCGAACGACGGCGTTCTCCAGGTAGATCCGCACGTCCCCGACCGGGTCGGTGCGCTGGCGCTGACCGGGATCCCCGGCCGCTGGGGCCACACCGACGCGAGGAGCGAGTAGGCGATGGCCCGGATCGAGGACTACGCCATCATCGGCGACCTGCAGACCGCGGCCCTGGTCGGCAAGGACGGGTCGATCGACTGGTTGTGCCTGCCCCGGTTCGACTCCCCGGCCTGCTTCGCCGCGCTGGTCGGGACCCCTGGCAACGGGCGGTGGCGGCTGGCGCCAACGGGGGCGAAGAGCTGCACCACGCGGTCCTACCGGGCCGGGACGCTGATCCTGGACACCGTCTGGGACGGCGAGGGCGGCAGCGTGCGGGTGACGGACTTCATGCCGGTTCGCGGCGAGGCCCCGGACGTGGTCCGGATCGTCGAGGGCCTGTCCGGATCGGTGGAGATGCGCAGCGACCTGGTGCTGCGCCTGGACTATGGTCACGTGGTCCCGTGGGTCCGGCACCTGGACGGACAGGTCGAGGCAATAGCCGGCCCGGACGCGTTGTGGCTGCGCACCCCCATCCACACCTACGGCGAAGACGACGCCAGCGTGTCCCGGTTCCGGGTCACCGCCGGGCAGCGGGTCCCGTTCGTGCTGACCTGGCAGGCCTCCCACCTTCCCGCGCCACAGCCCGTGCACCCCGAGCACGCGCTCAGCGAGACGGGCGACTTCTGGACCCGGTGGAGCGAACGGGCCCAGCTACCAGGGCGCTGGAAAGAGCCAGTCGAACGCAGCCTGATCACCCTCAAGGCGCTGACCTACTCCCCCACCGGCGGCATCGTCGCCGCCGCGACGACGAGCCTGCCCGAACAGCTGGGCGGATCCCGCAACTGGGACTACCGCTACTGCTGGCTGCGGGACGCGGGGTTCACCCTGCAGACCCTGCTGGACGCCGGCTACTCCGAGGAAGCCACCGCCTGGCGTGAGTGGCTGCTCCGCGCGGTCGCCGGTGACCCGGCCGACCTGCAGATCCTGTACGGGATCACTGGCACCCGCCGGCTACCGGAGTGGGAGGTGCCTTGGCTTGGTGGGTACGAGGGCGCGAAACCTGTCCGGGTCGGCAACGCCGCAGCAGGGCAGTTCCAGCTCGACGTGTACGGCGAAGTGGTCGACACCCTGTCCCGGGCCCGGGCCGCGGGGCTGGCCAACGAGGCGGACTCCTGGGACCTGCAGCAGGCGCTGTTGGACTTCCTCGAGGGCCACTGGAGCGACCCGGACAACGGCCTGTGGGAGGTCCGCGGCCCCGCCCGGCAGTTCGTGCAGTCCAAGGTGATGGCCTGGGTCGGCTTCGACCGGGCCGTCAAGGCCGTGGAGAACAGCGGCCTGGACGGTCCGGTCGAGAAGTGGCGGACGCTGCGCCAGCAGGTTCACGACGAGGTCTGCGCCAAAGGTTTCGACACCGACCGCAACACCTTCACCCAGTTCTACGGCTCCAAAGGGCTGGACGCCTCCCTGTTGCTGCTGCCCCAGGTCGGGTTCCTGCCGGCGAACGACCCCCGGATCAAGGGAACCGTGGATGCGGTGGGAAGGGAGCTGACGCGCGACGGGTACCTGCTGCGCTACGACCCCGACGCCGACAGCGGCAAGGGCGGTGCGGTCGACGGCCTCGCCGGCAGCGAGGGCGCCTTCCTGGCGTGCACCTTCTGGTACGCCGACGCGCTGGCGATGACCGGTCAACGGCATCTGGCAGAGCAGACCTTCGAACGGCTGCTCGACCTGCGCAACGACGTCGGACTGCTGTCCGAGGAGTACGACACCACCGCCGACCGTCAGGTCGGCAACCTTCCGCAGGCGTACAGCCACGTCTTCCTCGCCCGTACCGCCCGACGCCTGGACTCCGGCTCGCACTCCGCCGCTGACGACCGCGAGCGGCCTGACCCACCAGAGAAGGAAGGACACCACTGATGATCCACCCCTCAGGTGAGCAGTACGAACTCGTCGCCGGAGAACACCGGGCCACGATCGTCGAAGTGGGGGCCGGGGTCCGCAGCTACGAGGTCGGTGGCCGGGCCGTACTTCAGCCCTACCCGGTGGACGCCATCTGCGACGGCGCGCACGGGACGCCGCTGATTCCCTGGCCCAACCGGCTCGCGGACGGCCGCTACTCCTTCGACGGCGCCGACTACCAGCTGCCGCTAACCGAGCCGGAGAAGCACAACGCCATCCACGGCCTGCTCCGATGGCGAGCGTGGCAGGTCCAGGAGCACAGCAGGACCCGGATCGTGATGACCACCCGGCTGCACCCCCAGCCCGGCTACCCGTTCCTGCTGGATGTGGAGATCGACTACAGCCTCAGCCTGGGCGGTGGCCTGATCACCCGCACGACCGCGACCAACCGCGGCGACACCCCGTGCCCCTACGGCTGCGGCCAACACCCCTACCTCTCCGCCGGCGACGGGATGCTCGATGACTGCACGCTCCAGCTGGAGGCGCGGACCCGGATCGAGACCGACCCGAAGCGTCAGCTTCCGACCGGCACCACGCCGGTCCCTGGCACACCGTATGACTTCCGCAGCCCACGGCCCATCGGGAAGCTGCACATCGACTATGCGTTCACCGACCTGGACCGGGACCGCGACGGCCGCGCCTGGGTCCGGCTGACCCGCCCCGACCAGTCCATCGCGGAGCTGTGGGTAGACCGGGCCTATCCATTGGTGGAGATCTACACCGGTGACACCCTGGCAGCGGACCGGGCGCGTCGAGGCCTGGGCACCGAACCGATGACCTGCCCACCCAACGCCTTCCAAAGCGGGGACCACGTGATACGGCTGCAACCCGGCGAGCAGACGAGCAGCAGCTGGGGTGTCCGGCTGTGCTGATCGGCCGCATGGCTCCCGCTAGAGCCTTACCCGGCACATTGCCGCGCGATCAGGCGCCCGGGCAGTCGCGGACGTGAGGACTGGACCGACCAGCGGCCGATTGCGTACGAGCGACGGTGGCACCTCGTGGTTACGTGTGGCGGTTTACGGTCGGAGGTTCCGGCGACCGCCACGTGCTCTCTGCACGCTGGCGAATGATGGTGCAGAACATAGGTAGCCCCCTTCGAACACGAGGAGCCGATTATGGACATCACGGAGATCATCCTTCAACAGCACCACGAGCAGCGACGCGCTTTCGCTCTGCTCGACGAGGTTCCGCGGGATGACGCAACCACACTTGCCGCCATCTGGTCACGGTTGGAAGTGCTACTCGAGGTACACGCCGTAGCGGAGGAACGATTCTTCTATCCGCGGCTGTTGAACGTCGGCAAGGGCGGCGGTGGCGCTGACAGCGCAGCCAGTGAGACTGAAGACGCAGTCAAGGATCACAACCAGATCCGCGACGCCATCCGCGAAGTCGGCAAGCACGAGCCGGGCACTGACGGCTGGTGGCTGGGCGTGCTGCATGCGCGTGAGGCCAACAGCGACCACATGGCAGAGGAGGAACGTGAGGACCTTGCCGACTTCCGCCGAAACGCCGACCTGCAGACCCGCCACGACATCGCCGTGGACTTCATCCGGTACGAGTCCAGGAACGCATCCGGGATAAGGCCCGCCAACAGGAACCCAGAAGACTACGTCGACAACAACGGCTGACCGGCGGCATCTCTTGCAGGCCACCGCTACGCGTTCCTGCGATCTCAGCCTGCGGTGCGGCGCCCGCCGCCAGGTAGTAGACCCAGCCGCGATGTCCGTCATGACCGACCATGGCGGTAGCGTGCAGTTGCCCCTTCCGCGACGACGGCGAGGACGGTGGAAGCACTGCCGTCGGGCGCTCCGCCGTTGAGGTGGGTCGCCGCCGGTGCCCCCGTCCAGGCTGCCGGCTCGGCCTGTCCGTCCAGCGTGTCGTTCCGGAGTCGCCTGGGCTCTTGTTGACTCCTGCGGCTGCCCCGATCGGGTGAACCGGCCAGCCCGCACCTGGTGACGTCGAGGGCAGGCGCATCTGCTCAACGGCGTGTACACCGCACCGGGGCAATGCGCCCGGCTGGTACTGTCCCGGGGGAAGGCAGGCGCGCGATCTGGGGGTTGGGGTGCGGTCCGTCCACGCGGGTGTCGCGATGGCTTCGGTGCTCGTGCTGGTGGCTGGCTGCTCGCATGACGGCAGCGGCGGACGAGACGGCCGCCCCGACGCCCGCCAGAGCAGCACCGCCACGACACCCAGCACACCATCGACACCGAGCACACCATCGGCACCCAGCACACCATCGACACCCGTCAACGACCCGGCCAAAGCAGTCGTCAGCCGGACCGCCAACTTCTACGGCCCCAACGAGAGTCAACGCACGGTTCACCTCGACGTCTACCCGGCCGTGCGCGTCGACTCCGGCCTGCTCGTCCCCGTCGACCTCACCGCAGAAGGTGGCCACAAGCCCGAGGGCAGCGACTACTTCTGCCACGACGCCGTCGTCTGCTCGGACTTCGGCGCCGCTTCCCTCGTGGACCCGAGGGGCCTGGTCCGCTACGGCCCGCTTCGTAACGGGGACGCCGAGGGTGCCGTGCTGTCCAGCAAGGTGCCGTACGAGCTGCAGCCGGGCATCCGCTACCGCGCCGGCGTCCTGTTTCCCATCCCGGACGGTGCGCCATCCTCCGTGGACCTGGACCTGCAGTACGGCGGTCCGGTGCTCGGACTGCCCGTGGTGAACGGCAAGCCGCCCGCGGGCCTGCTCAGCGGCGGGGACGCCGGCACGTCGACGCCGGTTGGCGGCGTCATCACCCTTCCGGTCCAGGCGGCCGCCGGGACTGTGTACGTCGACCGGCACCCGCTCGTGGCGAAGGTCGTCGGCGGCACCGTCAACCAGGGCGGCAGCGCAAAGCAGCGCGTGGTCTCTCTCGCTGCCGACGTGCTGTTCGCGTTCAACTCCGCGACTCTCACCGGGTCGGCGCAGAAGGTCGTTCAGCAGGCCGCGCAGATCCTGACCGACAAGGCCGACCCGGCCAAGCCCGTGACGGTGACCGGCTACACGGACGCGAAAGGCACCGACGCCTACAACGCGAGCCTGTCTCAGCGGCGTGCAGTGGCAGTGGCGGACGCGTTGGGCAAAGCAAGCAGAGGCTCCGCGCTGAGCCTGCGTCCCACCGGGCGCGGCGCGGCAGATCCCGTCGCCCCCAATGCGCGCCCCGACGGCGCAGACGACCCGACCGGCCGCGCGCTGAACCGCCGCGTGGAGCTCGCCTACACGCCCAAGGCGCCGCCGCCGGCTCCGCAGGCCGCGGCCCCGCAGCCGGAGAACGGACAGCCGGTCGCGACGCTGCGGGCAGCGAAAGTCATCGCAAGCGGCGCGGGTGCGGTGACGATGACGGCCTCCGTGCGGTCCGTACGCAGGGATGGCGCCTTGACAGTTGTCGAGGTGGACGTGACGCCGGCGGGTTCGGCGGCCGGCGTCGACTACTTCGCTCGTGGGCGCAACGACCGCGACCTGGGGGCATGGCGTCTCGTCGCTGCGGCTTCGTCGGCGACGTACGTCCCCGCCACCGACGTCGATGACCCGACGCGGCTTCTCGGCACCACCGTGAAGCAGATGAACGCTGGCCGGGACTACCTGCTGACCTTTTGGACAGCTGCCCTGCCAGCCGACCTGTCCTCCGTCGACGTTGTGCTCGGCCAGCTCGGACGCGCCAAGAACGTCCCCGTCACCCGCTGACGTCCTCCTCCAGCTCGCACCGCACACCGGGCCCGATGCCCAGGACGGCCCTCGGTCTCGAGGGCCCAACGACTGCGCAGCCGCCAGGCGCCGAGGCGGTTCGGCTTCATGGTCACCCCCTTGAGCACCAGCCCGTTCCGGCGTAGGAACGCCACTCGTTCGGAAACCGCGTCCGCACGGTAAACATTGACGACGTCGGGACGATCGCGAGGCCCCCTCTGGGAGACTGGTGCTTCGCTCCGACCCGAGGAACCGCCCGTGAGCAGCTCCTGGCCCACCGGTGATGCAGCCGAGTTCGCCAGCAACCGGGACATGGCCGGATGCGCGGTGACAACAGCCGTCCTGCCCCTAGTCTCGTCCGTGTTCCTGCAACTCCTGCTGGAGATGATCGCCCTGGGCACGGCGGATTACGACACCCGCCGGCCCGGCCCCTCCGGTGGGTTCGGCTTCGGGCTGCTCACCGCAAGCGCCGTCGCTGCCGCCGGTGCCGTCGGCTGCTGGTCCGGTGTGCGGCCGCTGCGGGCCCCAGCACGGCACCTCGATGCAGGCCTTCCGGACCGGTGTCGTGGGCGCCTTCGCCCCGGCGCTCGTCGTCCTCACCCTCAAGGCCGCCCTCGGGTCGGCGCAGCTGCCCGCCCTCGTGCTGTCAGCCCTCGGTGGCGTGCTCGGCTGCCTCCACAGCGGTCGCCGGGGGCAGCGGCCGTCGCAGGTAGCCGCTGATGCGGACCCGCAGGCGCGGCCTCCCTCTGGTGCCGGGGCTAAGGCGAACGCGTTGGTGGGAGTCTCACCGCGGTCAAGTGGTCTGCCAGGACGGGGGCCGCGCGCAGCTGATGCCAAACGACTTCGCCTCGGCCAAGAGGTGCGTCAGCGGATCGAAGCGGCACGGGACGTGGTGCTCCGCATCGACGAAGCGAAACGTGCTCCGGCTCGGTCCTGCTTAGCGCGTCCCGGCTCGCACGCGCGCTTCCTGGACGGCGGCGAGCAGTGCGGCCACGTCGTACGTCCCGTGGTGCCGCCGGCCATTGACGAAGAAGGTGGGAGTCCCCAGCACCCCGCTGGCCGCAGCGCTCTCCACGTCAGCTGCGATCCGGGAGCTCAGCGAGTGCCGGGCCAGGTCGTCGCGGAACTGCTCGATGTCTAGTCCCAGCTCGCGGGCGTAGCCCAGCAGGTACTTGCCCTCCAGGGCGTCCTGCCGAGCCAACAGCAGGTCATGCATCGGCCAGAACCGACCCTGCCGGTCCGCTGCCTCCGTCGCCTCAGCCGCCAGCTGGGCATGGGGGTGCACATTGGCAAGGGGGAGGTGCCGCCAGACGTAGCGGACGTCGTCGCTGGACTCGAGCAGCTCGCGGACCGCCGGCTCCGCCTGACCGCAGTATGGGCACTCTAGGTCGCCGTACTCGAGCAACGTGATGGGCGCGCCCACGAGACCACGGACGTGGTCGCGTTCGACGTCCACGGGTTCGCTGAGGTCGGTCAGCGGCGGCAGCGAGCCGAACCGGGCCGCGGTCCGCAGCTGGACAGGCAGCACGGCGATCACCCGGAACACGATCGTGGTGAGCAGCGCGGAAAGCACCGCCGCGGCGAGGATCCCGATCTTGGCCTCCTCCAGCCGCGGACCGTCGAAGGCCAACGTCGCGATGAGCAGCGACACGGTGAACCCGATACCGGCGCTCGCGCCACCGCCGAGCACCGCGCCCCAACCCACCGGCGGTTTCAGCCGGCCGCGGCTGACTGCTTGCACCAGCCAGGAGGTGACCAACACACCGAGAGGTTTCCCGACGACGTAGCCGACGACCACTCCGACGGAGACCGGCGACCCTACCGCTCGCCCGATAGTGCTGGGACTGACCGCGATAACTGCATTAGCCAGCGCAAACAGCGGGACGATGACGTAGCTGGTCCAGGGGTGGAACAGCGACTGCAACCGCTCGTTAGGTGACACCGCCAGCGACAGTTGACGTTGCGCGTCGCGCGCCAGCTCCGACGTGGGCTGTTCCCGGAACAACCGGACCCGGTCCGTCGCCTGCTCCAGCACCTCACGCTCCACAGGGACCGCGTAGGACAGCAGACCCATGCCAAGCCCGACGATCAGCGGATCCACTCCCGAGAGGAACAGGCAGGACCACGCCACCACCCCGACGACCAAGTAGGGGAAGCCGCCCTGGACCCGCAGGCGGACCCCGAGGACCACCAGTCCGAACACGGCGATTCCCGCCAGCAGAGGCAACATCCGAACCTGCTCGCTGTAGACGACGGCAATGACCAGCAAGGCGACGACGTCGTCGACCACCACCACGGTCAGCAGGAACGACCGCAGCGGTTGCAAGGGTCGAGCTTTGGCCAGCGAAAGCAAACCGAGCGCGAAGGCCGTGTCCGTGGAGAGAGCGGTGCCCCACCCGTGCCCCGTCGAGGCGCCGGCATTGAACGCCAGGTAGATCGCCACCGAGGCCACCATCCCCCCGACCCCTGCCAGCAGCGGCAGCAACACCCGGCTCCGCTCCCGCAGATCGCCGATGTCTATCGACCGGCGCGCCTCCATTCCGATCACAAAGAAGAAAAACGTCATCAAGCCGTCGTTCACCCAACCGCGGAGACTCTGCTCGATCCCCGTCCCGCCCAAACGCACACCCAGCGAGGTACGCCACACCGCGTCGTACGAGCCAGCAGACACCGCCACCCACAGCAATGCCACCACGGTGACCGCCAGCAGCAACACCGAGCTCCCGGTCTCGGTCGCGATGAACGCCCGTAACGGCGTACGGCACACCCACGACCACACCGTGACCCGGGCAGTCGGGATGGGATCGCCGCCAGCCAGAGGCGCCGCCGGGTCAGGCCCCATGGCAGCCAGGCCGAATGCTCACACAGCATCCCTGGCTGCACGGACGATGAGGTCAGCCACAGCGTCAGACTACGAGATGGGCAGGGAGTGGGAGGCGCCCGGCACTTCGCTCGTCTCGCGGGCGCTGACGCGCTCGGCGATGAAGCGGCGGACGGCCAGCGGGATGTTGAGGTCCCGCTCTGGGAAGATGAACCAGGACGGCAATGTCTGCCAGGCCCGAGCGCCCGCTTCGCCGTTCACCGCCGCGTCGCGCAGCGGCCGCTGGGTGGCCACGTTGAGACCAGCCTTCTGCTCGGAAGGGTGCTCGGCGAACCGCTGGTGGCACAACTGCTGCCTCGGCAAACCGTCCCGTCAAGGCGGCCGGGGTGGTTGCGGGGATGTTGGCCGGCGCGGACTCGATCGACGACCTCGACGTACTGCGCCACGGCGGGATGGCCAAGGTGTTCTCGGGGATCCGGGCGCCGTCGACGTTCGACTCGTTCCTGCGCGTTCACCTTCGGCCACGTCCGCTGCTCCGGACCCTGCCAGCGGCCCTGATCTCGTTGCCCGCCTGGTGGGAACGCCGCGATGCCGAAGGGTTCCGCTCCAGCGAGACCGCGGCGCTTCACGTTGGCCACCAGGAAGAGGTGGCTCGATGACCAACCGACCCCGGATCGGCGCAGACCACGACCTTGACTCGGTCCCGGTTGAGCCGCTGGACCCTGTCATGGTCGCCGAGGTCCTCGAAGCCCTCGCCCTGCGCCAGGAAGCCGTCGAACGAGCCGTCGACAGCCTCTCCCGACGCCTCGGCACCACCCCGAAGGACGGCCCGTGGGCCTGGCGCACCCTCAGCCCCAGCGGGCAACGGGCCCTGCTCACCCAGCTGCGCGACTGGATCGACTGGCTCGTATCCCGCTACCAGCTGCGCGGCGAAACGGTCACCATCGCGCCCTGCTGGTATCAGCACCCGGCCGCCGTCGAGGAGCTCACGGCCCTCATGGTCGCCTGGCACGCCGCCTACTCCCAGGACGAAGCGGCGCCCACCGACCTGCTGATCAACTGGCACGACCGGTGGCTCTGGCCCACTCTGCACCGCCTCAACAACCAGCTCCGAATCTGCCCCAAGTGCACCGGCGGCAGCCACGAAACGGCCCGGCCAACGCCCAAGCTCACCGGTGAAACGGCCTTCGACGCGTTCCTCCAGTCACTCGCGGCCATCCCTAGCACCAACCAGAGCCCGTCGGCCGGTCTCAGCCGGACCGACGTCGAAAAGCTGCTCACCAGCGGGCACGCTGTCTCGCTGCTCCCCGACGACCCCCTCAGCCCGGTCCAACTCGCCCCCTATCCGGTGTTGGAGTTTGAGACGGAGGTCGCCAGTCATCAACTATCAAGCATAGTTGTTGGATGACCAATGCCCGCAACGCCCGAACCACCGCACGTGCCGAGAGGCTGGCGCAGGTGCGCCGCCAGCAAGCCAGAGGGAGCCGGCGGCGGCGAGTAGGGATCAGTGCCGCCGCGGCTCTGGCTGTGCTGATCCTGGCTGTGGGCGTGCTCGCCGCGACGCGCACCCACTCCGCCGGCGGTGGACCCGCGCGGGCGGAAGTTCAGAGCTTCACCGAGCAGCGCAACCACGTCACCGGTCGAGTCACCTACCGCCAGACCCCGCCGGCCGGTGGGAACCACAGCTCTGTTTGGTTGAACTGCGGTGTCTATGCCATCCCGGTGCCCAACGAGAACGCCGTGCACGACCTCGAGCACGGGGCGGTGTGGATCACCTACCGCCCGGACCTGCCGAAGTCGGAGGTCGTGAAGCTGGCGGACTTCGCTCGGGGCCAGACCTACCTGGACCTGTCGCCCTATCCGGGGCTGAGCGCTCCGGTGGTGGTCTCGGCGTGGGGCAAGCAGCTGCGGCTGACCGGAGCCAGCGACACCCGCCTGGCGGCGTTTGTCAGGAAGTACAAGCAGGGTCCGCAAACTCCCGAGCCGGGGGCTCCGTGCACCGGGGGCGTCGGCACGCCCAACGGCTGACCTCTTCTTTACAGCGGCAGCTGGAATCCGCCGATCAGGGTCTGCATGCTGGCGATGAGCGCGGTCCAGGCCCCGGAGACCTGGAACAGGCCGACCAGCACCAACATCAACCCGCCAGTCCGCATCACGGCGCGCGCGTGGCGGCGCGGCCAGGCGAATGCGCGCATCGCCCGACCCGTTGAGGCGGCTGCAAGAAGAAACGGCAACCCCAGACCGAGGCTGTAGACGAACGCCAGCGCGGCACCGCGCCAGGCGCCGGCCGCGGTGGTGGCCAGCAGCAGCACCGCGGCGAGGGTCGGGCCGATGCACGGGGTCCACCCCAGGCCGAACAACACACCCAGCAGCGGGGCCCCCGCCAGCCCCGTCGGCGGCCGCCGGCGCAGCTGAACCCGGCGGGAGGACCATGACAGCCTCGACAGCGCGCCGGCGAACAGCAACCCGAGCCCGATCGTGAACACGCCCAACACCTGGGTCAGGGTCCGCTGATACGACATCAGCAGGGTCCCCAGCCCACCGAAGGCGGCACCATAGCTGGTGAACACCGCCGCGAACCCCAGCACGAACAGCCCGGCTCCGGCCATCGTCCGGGCACGACCTGGCCGCGGCTGGCCAGAGAGGACCTTGGCGCACCGGGTGAGGGTCCCGGTGCTCGACCCTGACGACGTCGTCGCGCCAGTTTCTGCCGCCTCTGCCCCGTGCAACCGCCGCGGTTGACCCCGCTCGGTAGCCCGGACCGTGTCCGCGCCGAGAGTGCCGGTCACCAAGGCCAGGTAGCCCGGGACCAGCGGCAGACAGCACGGAGAGAAGAACGACAGAGCCCCCGCAGCAAGGGCGATCGGGGCGGCCAGTACCAGGGGGCCGTTCAGGACCAGCTGTTGTGCGGTATCCCCGATCGACATGCACGCTCCTCCGGCGCAGACTACGAAGAACGATAGTAGCGGTGCCCGGGGGCACTCGTGGCCTAGCCCAGCACCCCCCGCCAAAGGCGGAACAGTTCCTAGCGCCGAGTCGACGTGACTACGATGTGCCATAGTTGAAGACTGGACCGGCTGTGGTGAGAGGGGGCGTTCGGTGCGACAACTCGGGGATCTCGAGGCTGCTGTGATGGACCGGCTGTGGGCTTGGGATCACCCGGCGACGGTGCGTGAGGTCCTGGACAACCTCAACCAGGACAGGACCCTGGCGTACACCACGGTGATGACGGTGATGGACAACCTGCACCGCAAGGGCGTCCTGACCCGGGTGGTGGACGGGCGCGCCTACCGTTACCGCCCGGCGCATTCGCGCGCCGAGTACAGCGCTGAGCTGATCGCAGGCATCCTGGTCGACGCCGAGGACCGCGCCGCCCCGCTTTTGCGGTTCGTGGAACAGATGACCCCAGAGGAGGTGGGCCGGCTGCGCGCCGCGCTCGACGGGGTGCAGGCCGCTTCGCCCAGCACGGTCCGAGCGCCCACGACGGGCAAGGGAGCCAAGCGGTGAACGAAGCACTCGCCCTGCTCGGCTACGCGATCGGAGCCGGAACCGGCGGGGCTGCGGTGTTGCGCCACGCAGGCTGGCCGTACCGCACGCCGCGCCTCGGGGTCGCCGCGTGGCAGGCGCTGTCGGCGTCGGTCCTGCTCGCGTTGCTGCTCGCCGGAGCATCCCTGGTGGTGCCCGAACCCACGGTCAGCTCCAGCCTGGCCGAGCTGTTGCAGGCGTGCATCATGGCCATCCGCGCCCAGTACGCCACCCCTGGCGGCGCACTGGTCCACGCGCTCGGCGCCGCCGCGACCCTGACGTTGAGCGCGCGGGTGAGCTTCCTGCTGGTCACCGGTCTGCGGCGGGGGCGCCGGGTCCGCGAGCAGCACCTGACCCGGCTGAGAGTGGCCGCTCGCCGCGACGACCACCTGGGCGCCCTCATCGTCGAGCACCCGACCGCGGCGGCGTACTGCCTGCCCGGCCGGACCCGCACCATCGTGCTGACCAGCGCCGCTGTCCGCACACTGCAGGCCGACGAGCTCACCGCCGTGCTGGATCATGAACGCGCTCACCTGCGCGGCCGGCACCACCTGCTGGCCGCCTCGGCGCAGGCCCTGGCCCGCGCCGTCCCATTCCTGCCCCTGTTCGGGTGGGCCGAGCAGGAGCAGTCCCGGCTGCTGGAGATGATCGCCGACGATGAGGCCGCCGGCGGCGGCGGCCCGTTAACCGTGGCCCGGGCCCTGGTGCACCTGGCCGAGGGGTCAGTCCCCGTCGCAGCCCTCGGCGCCGCCGACATCGCCGCACTGGCCCGGGTGCAGCGGCTGCTGCAGCCTGCACACCGCATCAGCGCCGCCCGCCGTGGCGCCATCGTGGCAGCCATCGTGGCCACTGCCCTGCTGCCGATCGCCATCGCTGCCACCCCGGCGGTGGCAGCCACCCACATGAGCTACTGCCCCGTTTCCTCCTCGGCGCCACCCCGGCCGGCGTTGCAGTCCAGCTGACACCACGACGGCAATACCTCCGCGGCCCCGTACCCGAGGCCCAAACCTTCGAATCCTTGGACCACCGGCGATCCGGACTCCGGCTATCCCACCGCTAACCCCCGCTGGTCAGACAGGTGGGTAGTCAGATAGGTGAGTATCAGTGTCGGCCTCAGCTCAGTCCGAGGAGTAGACGAACGCCCTGGTCACCAGGTGGTTGGGCGCCGTCAAGGTCTCCCGCACGATCCGGCCACGATCGGTGACGGTCAGCTCGGCTTGGGTGTTGTCGCCGGGGAAGCCGACCAGGATCGTGCGCAACCCTTGGCCGCTAACGGTGAGAACAGCCTGGGTAGCCGCGCCGCTGCCGTACGGTTCAACCGCCAGGAACGCCTTCCCCGACATCGGCACCGGCTTCAACACTCCCAGACCGCCGGTTCTGGGGTCGCTGGTGACCCGCTCGTACACGGTTACCCTGCGCACTCGGCGCATGACCGCGGCGGTGCGGCGCAGCTCGCGGTCCCCTGGCTGCACCGGCCACGGCAACGCGAGGCTGACTGAGCCTCCGGCCCACCCCGCGGCGCCGACCGCCAGGCTGAGCTGGTTCACGCCGCTGGACCAATGGGCGGGGGCGACGAAGCATCCCGGTCCGCAGCCGCGCCATACCAGGGTGAGTGGTCGCCGACCGGGGACCATCACCCTCCCGGCCAGCTGGTAGCGGTTACCGTCGACGCCGTCGATGAGGTTGCCGAGCTCGGGAGCACTCAGGTGCACAACCAACTGACCCAGGCTAGCGGTCGCGCTCACCCCCACCTGCCCTGCTCGAGCGCCCAACGGAACGGCCAACCCGTTCGGCGGCGGGGGCAAGGGCAAAGGTCCAGTCCCGGCCAGGGCCCGTGGGGTGGGCAGCGAGACCAGGACCGCGGTCGCCGCCAACACCGCCGCCAACACCGACGCCTCCACCCGGGCCGCCCAACCTGGAGCCACTGGAAACCGGGCCACCGGAAACAGGGTCGCCGGTACCGAGCGCCCCACGCGTGCTGCGCGCAGCCGCCGCCGGGCCAGCAGCGCTAACACTGCGGCCACGGCCACCAGCGCCACCTTCACCAACAGCAGGCGCCCATACCCGGTTCGGGTCCAGGCTCCCCACGGGACGAGCAGCAACGCCGACACCGTCCCGGTGCCCACGACGACCGCGAAGAGCCAGGCCGCGAGCCCCGCATAGGAGCCGAGCACTGCCCATGCGTGCCGCCGTGCTGTTCGCCAGGCCACCGCCGTGCGGATGACCTGCACCAGCGCCCCTACCCACACCGCCGCGGCCAGCAGGTGGACCCCGGTCAGCAGGGCGCCCCACCAGGGGACCACCTGGTCCGGGTGCGCCCGCACAGCCTCGGCGGCCACGGCGACTAACAGCGGCGCCCCGGCCCACCACCACCTGACCCGCGCAGTGCTGACGACCAGGGCCACGGCGAAGGCGGCGACCTCCAGAAGAGCCAGCTGCCCCGCAAGGCCGCCGGCCAGCACCGAAAGCGAAGCGCTGGGGGCGGCCCGCGGGAGACCGCCGTTGCCGGCGATCAGCACCGCCAGACCGGTCGAGGCCAGCAGGCCTGTGCCTGCGGCAACCCGGATCAGTGGCGCGGGCGCCGGCAGCCCGGGCGCTGGGCGCCGTTCACTGAGCCGCGCACCGACCAGACCCCCCAGTCCCAGGGACAGGGCGGCAAACAACAACCAGCGCAGGACCGACGAGGCCAGCAACGCCGGGGAGCTTGGCCCCTGCTCCACCGGGCCGGTCAGCGCGTGGGCGAGCGACGGGCCGACCACGAACCGGTAGCTCCCCCCGACCAGGTCCCCGTCAGCGGCCACCACCTGCCAGCGGACGGTGAACAGGCCGTGCGCCGCGCCACCAGTAACCGGAATCGTGACTATCCGAGCCCGGCCGCTCAGCTGCGGCGCCCCCAGCGCCACCGGGCGGCTGTCCGCGTCGCTGAGAGCCGCGGGGAGCCCGGCCAGGGTGACCGGCTCGTCGAAGACCAAGGTCAGCGAGGCCGGCGCGGTAGGAACCGCGCCACCGATGGGCGGGCCAGCGAACAGCAGCGTGGCGTGGGCCTGCGCTGGGGAGGCGCCGACCAGGGCGAGCAGCACCACCCCGAACAGCGCGACGGCGACCCGGCGCGCGCTGGTCCAGGTCACTGAAGTGCCCCGCGACGACCACCCGAGCTCACCAGGACCCCGATGGTGGCTCACAACCCGCCGTCCGGAAATGACCAGCACCAACCTTCCTGCAGGTAGCGGACGGTGATCTCCCGACACAGGCTACTAAGAGGCGTAGTACATTGGGAACATGGAGTGCATGGCCAAGCAGAAGCTGAAAACCACATGATGGGCGGCATGGGCTCGATGATGGCCGGGGGCTACCTCTGGGCCGTGCTGATCCTGGTCCTGCTGGCGGTGGTGGCGACGGGGGCAGCCATCGCCGTGGTCCTCACGCTGCGGCACACCACGCCAACGCGGTCGCCCAACTCCGAACACGCCGCCGCGATGGAGATCCTGCGGCGGCGCTACGCCATCGGGGAGATCGACCAGGAGGAGTACCAGCGTGGTTCAGCCACCATCGCGGCAGGGTAGGGCGACCCCATCGGCGCACGATGTGCACCCCCCTCCCAGCGTCGTGAATCGGGAACCGAACCGTCGTCTCTGGTCTTGCCCCCCGTCGGTCAGTCTCGCCCACCCGTGCACCGGTACTATCGCTCATAGTACTGACTTTCTGATCTCGTCGGCGGCCTCTTGATGCTGTCAGAGGGGGGTCCCCTGCATGGACCTGTTGCTCGGCACCACGCTGTTCGCCTCCTTCCTCGGCGGCGTGGTCGCGTTGCTCGCGCCGTGCTGCGTCTCGGTGATGCTGCCCGCGTACTTCGCCTCGACCTTCGCCCGGCGTATCCAGATCGTGGGAATGACCCTTGTCTTCGCCGCCGGGATCGGCACGGTGATCGTGCCGGTCGCGCCGGGCGCCTCGGCGCTGTCCGCACTGGTGTCCGGTCACCACACCGTGGTGTTCTCGATCGGTGGGCTGGCCATGGTGGCAGCCGGGATCGCGACCCTGGCCGGTCGGAAGCTGATGCCGCCCATGCCCGCGATGCGGGGCACGGCGGGCCACGGGCTCGGCGCCGTCTACGGTCTTGTCACCGGCCGCGCCCGGGGGCAGCAAGACCGCCGGCGAGCTGACACCCAGGACGCGAGGTTAACGCCAGGGCGGCGACATGTCCCGGTTGGCGTCGACGATGACTCGGCAGCGGATCCATCACCGCGGCCCCTACCGGCGGCGACGACCTACGCCAAGGAGCACCACTGATGGCGAGCCGCCGCGGCCGCAGCGGGCAGTCCGCCAAGTCACCCGGGCCCACGCCCGATGGCGCAGGCCATCCCCGTCCTGGCGATGCTCAGTCGACGCCACCCCAGGCGCCGCCGCGGCGCGCCCGGTGGGTGACGCCCACCATGGTGGCGGTCGTGCTGGTGCTGCTCACCGTCCTCTACCTCGTCTTCCAATCCACCACCACAGTCCCGGCCACCGGGGCCGGTGGACGCGGCTACCAGGTGGGCGATCCTGGGGTGGGGGCGACCGCCCCGCTCTTTACGCTGGCCTCAACAACCGGGAAGGCGGTAAGACTTCAGGACTACCACGGCAAGACGGTGCTCCTGTACTTTCACGAGGGCCTGGGGTGCCAGCCCTGCTGGGACCAGATCCGCGACCTGGATGCGAACGCCTCCGCCCTGAAGACCGCGGGAGTGGACCAGCTGGTCACCCTGACCTCCGGCCCGCGGGACCTGATCGCCCAGAAGATGAGCGACGACAAACTGACCGCGGTGGCCCTGGCCGACACCGACCTGACGGTCTCGCGGCAGTACAACGCCAACCGCTACGGGATGATGGGCACCGACCGCGACGGTCACAGTTTCATCCTGGTAGGCCCCGATGGGCGTATTCAGTGGCGCGCCGACTACGGCGGCGCCCCCCGGTACACGATGTATGTCCCGGTCCCCCGGCTGTTGGCCGATCTCAAAGCCGGTCGGCGCAGCGGATGAACGGTGACCCGGTCTCGCCTAGTTCGGCCGCCGACATCACCCTGCTCACCCAAATCGAGTGCGCCTTGTGCGAGCAGGCCAAGGACGTCCTGAACCGGGTGAGGCGGGACCACCGGCTGACGGTGCGCGAGATCGACCTGGCCAGCGCCCAAGGCACGGCGCTAGCCGTGCGCCACGGCCTGCTGTTCGCTCCCGGTGTGCTGATCAACGGTCACCCGTTCAGCCACGGACGGCTCTCGGAGAGGAAGCTGCGCCGTCACCTCGAACGAACCGCCAGCGCTGCGACTACGGGCGATCGGAATCGGCGAAACCACAGGCCTTGCTACCCGCCCATCAGCCGGAAGGAGTGAGCCGTGCCCGGTGGTCTGCCCGAGGACCATGTGTTGGCCCAGGACCCCTGGTGGGACGACAGCGACCCAACAGAGGTCACGCCCCCCCAGGTACGCGCCGGTTCCGCCGGCCCGTGCTCGGCTTCGTTGTTCTGGTGGGAATCGTGCTCTTCCTGGTCGCGCATTCCCGGGTCGCCCACCGACCCGACGCAGCCAGCTATCTCAGCACTCCGGGTGCGCTGGCTACGGTCGCACCGGATCAGCGGATCCGCGGGCCGCAGCTGCGCGGGCGGCTTCTGGACGGGTCCGCCTTCGACGCCTCGGGGTGGAACGGCAACATCGTGGTGGTCAACTTCTGGGGCTCCTGGTGTGCGCCGTGCCGCGCCGAAACCCCTGAGCTGGTGCGGGTCGCGAACGGGAGTTACAGCCGCGGCGTCCGCTTCCTAGGGATCGACCTCCGGGACAACCGCCCCGCCGCGACAGCGTTCGTCCAGCAGTACCACGTGCCCTACCCGAGCATCTTCGACTCCGACAGCCACGCGATTCTGGCCTTCCGCGGACTGCCCCCCAACGCCGTGCCCACAACGTTCGTGCTGGACCAGCAGAACCGCATCGCCGCACGAGCCCTCGGTCGTATCACCGCGGCCCAGCTCCTGGACGTGCTCAAGACCCTGGAGCAAGAATCAGCACAGCGCACCCACTGACCGGCCGTACCACCAGCACCACAACGCCTGTTGGTCGGCGAAGTTCAGAGGAGGAGACCGGCCGAAGCGAGCCCAGATGCTACTATCCTAGTTAGTATCGACTGTATGTGGAACGTGCAGTTCTTCGACGAAGGAGCTCCCGCTATGCAGCAACTGTTCTACAGCCTGGCCTTCCTAGCCTGCCCGGTCGGGATGGGGCTGATGATGTGGCTGATGATGCGCAGCAACAAGCAGTCACCGGCCACCAGAGACAGTGACGACGAGCTGGCCCGGCTCCGTGCAGAAGTCGACCAGCTGCGCACCCAAGAGCGCGACAAGAACCTCGCCGACAGCCCCAACTGGCGGGCCATGTGACCCCGCTCGCGATATCTGCCGCGACCCTAGTGGTGGCACTGACGATGACCTACCTGTTCTGCATCCGTCCGATGCGCCGAGGACACCGTCGAATCGGCTGTGACACCGCGGACCGGTCGGAAAGCCCACGGGGCGAGCAGAGAGCCGCCGAGATCTCCACCCTCCGCGCCGAACTGGCCGACCTACGAGCGGCCGTCGTTGGCCCCGCCGGCTCCCAAGCCCCCGCCGGCAAGGACCCTGTCACGCCCGCTCATCCGGCCTCACGTTGAACTCAGTTGTCTACCGCCGCGGGCCCTCGCCGCGTGTCTGCCCGATCCTGCGACGGTCCGGATCATCCGCGGGGTTCGACGCAAAAACCCCCCGTCGCGGCGGCGGTGTGCTGGGTATGGGTCAAGCCGCGATCGAGCAGCATCCGCACGTGCGCGTCGTCGAGGCGGTAGTACGCCATCCGCCCCCGCCGGCTCACCGAGACCGCCCTCGACGTCGACCTTGGGCGGGCATGACCGCTCGGACCGCGGCTACCTTGCCCGGACGAGCGCCGCACCGCCGGGGCTGCCAAGGTGAAGTACGGCGCCAGGACATCGCGAAACTGACCTCGACGGCTCAAACCGCTGCTGCACTCGAGTGCCAGTCGTGGCTGACTACGCGGCTCACGTCGTGTGCTCGATTCGCTGGCGGCGAGCGACGTCGAGGTGGAGGTGCACGAGAAGCGCCGGAGCCGACGGTTCGGTGCCCGCGATGCGCGCGACCCCGTTGACGCGCCCGGGCTCGCTCTCCAGGAGCATGCTCGTCAGCCCCATCGACGACAATTCGGCTGCGACTCGCTCGGCGACACCTCGTTCACCATCGCCGCGCGCACGGAGGAGTCATGACGGATGAGCCCCGACAGCAGCAGCGCCACGGTGTCCCCGTCTGTCACCAAGGACGAGTCCCCTGCGCTACCCGGCTGCATGGTCATCTGCGGCTCTTGTCATGCGGGCCACGACGACCGCTGCCCTTCAAAAGGATCATGTGGGCCAGGCCACGGTCAGCCCGCCATCCACGGTGACGGACTGGCCGGTCACGTAGCGAGCACCGTCCGAGAGAAGGAAAGAGACCACGTCAGCCACCTCGTCCGGTGTCCCCACGCGCTCGAGCGGGATCCGGGGCGCTGACCGGACGAGGCCTTCAGCGCCTGCAGAGTTGACCGGGTCCAGCGACTGGGGGGACTCGATGACGCCGGGCAGGACGGCATTGATTCGCAGTCCGCGAGCGGCCAGCTCAAGGGCGGCCGTCCGTACGAAGCCGATCACGCCCGCCTTGGCCGCCGTGTAGGGCGTGTGTCCGGCCCAGCCTACGGTGCCGCCCGCGATGCTGGAGATGCAGACGGCGGCGCCGCCGGGCGTCATGTGCGCGGCGGCAGCCCGCACGGTGCGCATCACGCCCGTCAGGTCGACATCCAGCACGCTGGCCCACAGTTCGTCGGTGAGCGCGGACAACGGTGCCAGCTGCAACCAGCCGGCGTTGGCCACGACGCGGTCGAGGCGCCCGAACTGATCCACGGCCAGCTGGCAGGCCGCCTGCAGCTGTGCGGTGCTGCGGACGTCAGCTGCCACCGCTACGGCGCGCCCGCCGGCGGCTGTTACCGCCGCCACGGTGCCGTCGACGTCGTACGGGTCGTCCGCGAAGGTGCCGACGACCACGTCGTTTCCCTCTCGCGCCTGCGCGAGCGCGACGGCGCGCCCGATGCCGCTTGAGGCGCCCGTCACCAGAACGGTTCTGCGCACGTTCTCTCGGCCGTCGGTGGTGGATGTCGTCATGGCATCACGTCTCCGCTGTTGGGACCGAGCGCCTGCCCGGTTTAAAGGTTGCCCCCCGGATCACTGGCAAGCAGCACCCCCGAGGGGCAACTTCGGCAGGGGTGCCGAAGCGCCCCAGTGGCAAGTTCGCGGTAAGCGTGGCCCCTGCATGGAGGGCAGGGCGACCCGACAGCACCGGAACACGCTGCACAGGTCGACGGCAATCATCTCGTTCCACAGCGCCGCGGACATGTCCTGCACGCGGCACTCGGTGAGGATGCCAGCGTAGTTCACCACAACGTCAACCGGGCCGAGCTCTACCTCGGCTGTGGCGAACAGCCGTGTGACGTCGTCCTCGTTCGAGACGTCCGCCGCGACGCTGTTCACGCGGGTTCCCGTGGCAGCGAAACGGGCAGCCACGTCGGCCAATGGCTCGACCGACCTGTCCACCAGGCACAAGGCAGCACCCTCGGCGGCATAGGCGTCGGCGATCGCGGCTCCGATGCCGCTCGCCGCTCCAGTGACGACCGCCGTCCGGCCAGCGAGCAGTGCCGTCACGACGCCTCCTGAGGCTGCGCACCGGTGTCGCTGAGGCCGAAGATGCGTCGCGCATTCGAGGACTGAACCGCCTGGCGTTCCTCGTCGGTGACGTGCAGGAGCTGCACACGTGCGGCTTCGAAGGCGACGTCGAACGTGGGCGCCGAGCTGGCGAACAACACTCGGTCGGCGCCGTACGTCCGCACGACGTTCTGCAGGAAGTCCTCGCGGTAGACGCCGCTGGTGTGAAGGTGGACGTTGTCCAGGCCGAGGGCGGACTCGGCGTCGGTCTGCGACAGCCCGGAGATGTTGTACTGGCCGCCGTTGGTCATCACGACGGGCACCCCCGCGGACCACTGGGCGAACTGGGCGACCTGCGTCGGCTCGCTCGCCCATGGGTACCCGGTCGCGATGACGACGGGGACGTGCAGCTCCTCGGCCAAGGACGCGAATGCCCGCAGCCGCGCGTCGTTGATCCTGAACCGCTCCTCGGCGGGGTGCAGGAACAGGCCGCGGTGGCCCAGAACTCGGACGGAGTGCTCGAAGAGCTCCAGTGCGGCGTCGCCGTCCCAGGGGTCCACCCTGCTGAGCCCGACCAGCCGACCCCCTGACCGTGAGACCACCTCGGAGAGCTCTGCGTTGGCGCGGGCGAAGTCGTGGTCGACTGGGTGCGGAGGGCTGGCGATCGCCAGGTCAATGCCCTCGCGCGCCCAGCGTTCCAGCGCCTCATGCTCGGTGAGTTCGGTGCCGAAGCGCGAGGTGCCAAGGACGACGTGCGCGTCCACAATCATGGGTTGACCCCGAGCAGCCGCTGGGCGTTGCCGCCCAGGACCATGTCGAGCTGATCCGCCGTCAGCCCGGCCATCTCCACCTTCCGGCGCTCCAGCACCGGCGAACACACCGGGCCGTCGCTGCCGAACAGAACCCGCTCGGCGCCGACCCGCTCCACCGCCTCCTTGATCTTGTGCGGGTACGGCATCGCGGAGGTCTCCAGGACGATGTTGGGCCATCGCTCGGCCACGTCGATGGCTTCGTCGACGTGGAAGTAGCCCCCCATATGCCCCAGGATGACGGTCGCCTCCGGGCACTGCTGCGCCGCGGGCGCGATGGACAGCGGTGTGGTCATCGGCTCGTCCCCGCAGTGGAAGAGCGTCGGCATCCCGTACTCGGCTGCGGTGTGGATCAGTCGGACGGAGTCGGGCCCGCTCGGGTGCGCGATGCTGGTCACCGGATGCAGCTTCAAACCCCGGAATCCCAGCTCCCCCAGTGCCAGTCGCAGCAGACGGTCAGCCTCGTCCTGGTACCACGGATGGATGCGCGCGAAAGGCAGCAGTCGGCCGGGGAACTGCGCACAGGCGGTCGAGATGAGCTCGAGGGCTTCGGGGTTGACCTCCGGTAAGTCGGTGATCGTCATGATCACCGCGGCGTCGATGCCCGCCTCGTCCATGGCAGCGACGCACTGCGCAGCAGACATGTGCCAGCCCAGTGCGGGGATGTCGTCGACGTGCATGTGCATGTCGATGATCACGTGCTCCTCCTTTGTTGACCGTGCCTGCTCATGCGGTGACCACTGTGGCCAGCTCGTCCAGCGTCTCCTCGATCCAGGCCATCGGCACCAGCCGCCCCCGGGACACCACGTGCACGGGTGAGCGAAGAGCCTCGACGGACGACCGCGGGTCGTCCGTCACGACAATGACGTCGGCTGGTCGACCGACGTCCAGGACGCCGAGCGCCGAGCCCACGACGTCACCCGCCGTCACGGTGGCGGCGCGGAGGGCGTCAGCCGCCGACATGCCGGCCTCGCAGTACATGACGAGCTCGTCCACCAGGCCACCGATGGGGTTGAGTGCTGTACCCGCGTCGGTGCCCGCGGCGATCCGCACGCCTGCGGTTATGGCTCGTCGCGTGCTGTCCCGGTACTGGTCGCGGGCGGCCAGGCTCTTTCGGACGGTTGCTTCGGGGATGCCCAGCCCCGGTGCGATGTTGTTCAGAGCGCTGACGGTCGGGACCAGGGTCGCGTCGTGCTTTAGCAGCAGCTGCAAGCCGAGATCGTCGACGAGGGCAGCGTGCTCGATGGTGTCGACACCTGCCTCAAGCGCAGTCCGGATGCCTGCTGAGGTGTGCGCATGCGCTGCGACCGACAGGCCGTGCTGGTGCGCTTCCCCGACGGCAGCGGTCATCTCCTCGAACGTGAGCTGGCTCGCTCCGGGGTTGCCCGGGGTGGAGATGCCGCCGGTGGCCATCACCTTGATCACAGTTGCTCCGGCCCCGATCTGCTCGCGGACGGCTCGACGCACCTCTATCGGGCCGTCGGCGACCCTGCCGTATTGGCTGAAGTGGCCACCCGTCACGGTGACCGGGCGCCCTGCCGCCGTCACCCGCGGGCCACGCAGGTGCCCTAGGTCGACCTGGGCGGCGTAGTTCAGAACCGAGTGATCGGCGCATCCGAGGTCGCGAACCGCCGTGATCCCCTGACGCAGCGCCAGCAGCCCGTTGTGCAGGCTGGTCAGCGACCGGACGAGAGGGGCGCGGCGCCAGAGTCATGTCGGCGACCACGCCGTCCGCCAGTCGGTTGCCTGGCACTAGGGCGATTCCTGCAGCGACCGCTGCCGTGGAGCGCAGGTCACGTAGTTCGACCGACCAGGTGCCAATCTCCATTCGCCCGGCATTCGCTCTGGTTCCCCCAAGCAGCAGGTAGGGGAGCTGCTCAAAGCCCGAACCCACCAGGCCGGTGACGCCCAGCACCTCCCCTTCATGCACCGACAGCGAGATGTCGCGCAGCCCTGCGCCAGATAGATCGGCGACGTCCACGACGCGTGCGTCGCCTCGGCGGTCCGGGCGGTCCTCCAGGGCGTGGGTGTTCGCCCAGGTGTGGCCAAGGATGAGCTCCACCAACTGGTGCTCGGTTGTCGATCCGGTGTCCACGGTGCCCTGCAGCCTGCCGTCGCGGAGCACCGTTACGCGGTCCGTGATGGCGAGGACCTCGCCCATGTCGTGCGTGACGAACAGGACCCCCGCACCTTCGGCGGCCACTTGGCGCATTAGGGCAAACAGCATGCCCACCTCCTTGGCGGGCAGGAAGACGGTGGGTTCGTCCAGGATCAACAGGCGCAGCGCGTGCTCGCTGCCCCGCCGGCCGACGGCACGGACCACGGCGACGAGCGCCTGCTGCAGGGGCGAGAGCTCCTCGATGACAGCGTCTGGGTTGACGTCAACCCCGTAGGACTGCAGTGCCTCGCGAACCTGCTGCCGTTCACGCTGCCACGAGATGCGCAACGGGGACAGTTCGTCCTGGTGCATCAAGATGAAGTTGTCCGTCACCGTCAGCGACGCGATGAGCCCTAGGTCCTGGTGCACGAAGCTGACGCCCAGACGGCGCAGCTCCGACTGGTCGATCGCCCCGGCGAGGTGCACGTCTCCCACATTGATGATCGCGCCTGGTTCGGGCGTGTGGTAGCCGGCGAGGACCTTGATCAGCGTGGACTTGCCCGACCCGTTCTCCCCTAGGAGACCATGAACCTCACCCGCCTTGATGTCCAAGGACACGTCCACCAGGGCATGGGCACCACCGAAGCTCTTCGAGAGCCCAGAGATCGTCAGTGCGCTACGCCGTTCGATTTCGGCCGCGCCGGTGCTGGCGCTGGCTTCCGGAACTCCTGCGGTCATCTCGGGCTCCGCCTTCCAGGGGCTGACGTGACGCGATCGCGGTGGGAATGGTCGGCGTGCGGCTCCGAATCGATGTGCCGCACACCGACCACTGGATTAGGGCTGGGAGTTGGACCAGAGGGCCTGGTAACCCTTAGCGGCGGCGTCCCCGTAGCCGTTGGTGAATTTCGGGGGTGAGCCAGCCTCGCCAGCGTTCGACTTGTCGAAGATCCGTAGCGCCGCGTAGGAATGCTTGCTCGGCGGCATGTTAAGCAGGACCCGAGCATCCTGGTCGAAGATGGCCCGCGCCAGGCCGTTGGAGTCCTCACCGACGTCGAACGTGACTACTTTGTCGTCCTGGATCATTTTGACCACCGACGGAGACGCGTTGAAGGAGGCGATCTTCACCCGATCCGTTGCGCCCGCCGACGTCAGGGGCGCCATCACGTACTTGACCATGTCGTCGTAGACCGCGATGACGTAGTTTAGCTTTGGATTGCGGCTGATCTCCGCGGCTGCGATAGGCGAGATTGCGGTTGACCAGTTGGGAATGGGCACGGAGACGTGCCGCACCTTGCAGGTGTCAGGGCAGTACTTGGCGAACTCCTGCTTGATGCCGCTGACGAGCTCGGGCGTGGCGATGTCACTGCCGATGTCGTCGATCGCCAGGACGTTGGCGAGGCCCTTGGTCTGCAGGATCACCCAGTCGGCCTGCAGTTCGCCGACGGTCTTGTACTGCGCATTTACGATGCCAGCGAGGTCGGGGGCGAGGTTCTTCTTCGAGGGGTCGTAGTTGTGGGCGGCGACGACTGGTATGCCAGCCCTCTTCAGCTGCGCCGTCTGCGGTGACAGGACGGCAGGATCGGTCCCGCACGCGATGTTGACTACGTCCGCGCCCGTGTTTTGCGCTGCGTTCATGCCTGCAACCCATTGGTTGGGCTGGCCTTGATTCTCGTACTCGACCGCCTTAACTCCGTATTGTGCGGCCACCCTGGCGAGCTCCTCGTCGACCTTGTGACAGAACTCCAGGGCGCTGGATGACGGGATAGTCATGATCTTCTTGCCGGCCAACTTCTTCGCGTCGAAAGGTTCGCCGTGCGGGGGCAGCTCAGGCAGCTTCTTGTACTTGTTGATCTTGGCCTGGAGCTCTGCCGTCTGCTGCGGGCTGAGGGCCGAGGTGCTGCTGCCCGAGGAAGACTGGGCTGCCTGGCTGCCGCCGCTGCCGCTACCGCCGCTGCCGCTGCCTCCGCCACCTCCGCAGGCGGCGAGCAGCAGGCTGGCGGCGAAGGCGGTGCCGTACCACAAGCGCGGTGATGTCACGGTGACTCCTTGAGGGGGTGGTGTGGTGGTGGGTGCGTCGACCGACGGGAGGTCGGCTTGGTGTCACACGACTGATCTGCGCCGACCTGCGATTACTGCGATGGCGACCGCGACGATGAGCGCAGCGCCGTAGAACAAGTTCTGCACGTACACGCCGATGCCCAACAGCGCGAGTCCGTTGATGCCCGTAGCGAGGAAGTAGGCACCGATCAGCGCTCCCCAGGAGTTGAACGTCCCGGGGAAGATAGCGGTGGACCCAAGGAACACCGCCGCGAATGCCGGAAGCAGCAGCGTCAGCCCAGACGTGGGGTCAGCGGAACCGCTGGTGCCGACGTAGATGACACCGGCTATTCCACCGAGTAAGCCTGGAGCGCCCCGCATTCCCCGGATTACGAACCCACTAAGATGGGGATCTGGAAGGAATGGGAATATGTCGAGGAAGCGCAGGAGTTTTACTCCGGAGTATAAAGAGGAAGCGGCG